>Ga0206976_1091_pt1 | contig 29875 bp, 28 predicted proteins | sample Alteio_BWOrgHeat_82_FD_152926 | JGI IMG/M metagenome (GOLD analysis project Ga0206976, IMG submission 152926) | Enriched cells from forest soil in Barre Woods Harvard Forest LTER site, Petersham, Massachusetts, United States -... | ecosystem: Environmental > Terrestrial > Soil > Temperate forest >... | reverse complement strand
GTAGGTTCGAGCCGCCGCCTAGAAACTTGTGCGGAACGCCTTGCGCGTCGAGGAGATTTAGAAGGTCGGGAATCGCCTCGTGCTTGTTGATCTGTAGCAAGTCTGTCGTGCCACCGATGCCGAGGGAGGTGAGCTCGGCCAGGGATGTGCCGGGCTTGAGCTGGACGCCGAGATCCGGTAGCGCTGCGACGATTTTGGGGTCTTCAATGCGCATGGTGTGTGGGATTGTGCGTCGGATTCTCAGTGCCTAGAAGGACCATCAGTTCGTTGCTGGCGCGGCTGATGTTGCCTGCGCCGATGGTCATGATGGCGTCGCCGGCGCGCGCTTCGTGGAGTAGGAATTCGATTCCGTCTTGCATGGAGCGGAAATAATGGACGTTTTTGTGGCCGGCTTCGCGAATTGCGTTGGCGAGAGCTTCGCTGGTGATGCCGGGGATGGGCGCTTCGCTGGCGGCGTAGATGTCCGTCAACACTAATATGTCGGCATCATTGAAGGCCCGGCTGAACTCATCCCAGAGGTGCTGGGTGCGAGAGAATCGGTGGGGCTGGAAGAGGACAAGGGTACGGTTGAACTTGCAGACGCGCGCGGCTTCGAGGGTGGCGCGAATTTCTACCGGGTGATGGCCGTAGTCATCGATCACGGCGATGTCGTTGACGATGCCTTTGATGTCGAAGCGGCGGCCTACGCCGGTGAATTTCGCGAGGCCTTCGCGGATCAGGTCGCTGGGGACATTTAGATAGAGAGCGACGGCTGCGGCCGCGGCGGCGTTGCGAACGTTGTGGATGCCGGGCGGATGCAAAAGGAGGAAGACGCCGAGGTCTTCGCCTTTGAAGGTGAGGCGAAACTCGCTGTTCAAGCCTTCCAACTTCACGTCGCTGATGACCAGGTCAGCCTGGCCGGAAGTGCCGTAGGTGATGACGGGGCGCTTTACGTCCGGAAGAATAGCCTGCACGTTCGGCTCGTCGAGGCAGAGAATCGCGGCGCCGTAGAATGGGACGCGGTTCACGAACTGTATGAAGGCGCCTTGAATGTCCGCGAGCGAGGTGTATTGGTCGAGATGCTCGCGATCGATTGTTGTTACTACGGCTACGACGGGCGCAAGCATCAGGAAGCTGCGATCACTTTCGTCGGCTTCGACTACGAAGTATTCGCCTTTGCCGAGGCGCGCGGTTGTGCCGGCTTGATTTACGCGGCCGCCAATCACAAATGTAGGATCCAAGTGTCCGGCCGCTAAAATCGAGGCTACCATCGAGGTCGTTGTTGTCTTGCCGTGGGCTCCCGCAACCGCGATGCCGTATTTCAACCGCATCAGCTCGGCAAGCATCTCCGCTCGCGGGATGACGGGGATTTTTCGTTTGTGCGCCTCGACAACTTCGGGATTGTCTTGCTTGATCGCCGAGGAGGTCACAACCACGTGAGCGCCTTCGACGTTGATGGCTTTGTGGCCTTCGTGGATCGTGGCGCCCAGATTTTGAAGGCGCTCGGTGATGTTCGAGGGCTTGGTGTCCGAGCCGGAAACGGAGTAGCCGAGCGTAAGTAGGACTTCAGCGATGCCGCTCATACCGATACCGCCGATTCCTACCAGGTGGATGCGCTGAAAATTGCGAAACGAGACCATCATGGATTTGCCCTCTGGCGATTTCCGAGCACGTTTGCGGCCTCTTCAATCAAGTTGACAATGTCGCGCGTGGCGTTGGGGCGGGCGAGGGACCGCGCTGCGCTGGATTGTTTTTCAATTTGTTCCGGGCTATCGATCAGGGAGAAGATTTCGTTGGTCAAGCGTTCCGCGGTGAGTTCGTTTTCGGTGATGAGCCGCCCCGCACCTGCGTTGGCCATTTCTTGCGCGTTGCGTAATTGGTGGCTGTCAGTGGCGGCTCCAAAAGGAATGAAGATGGCGGCGCGGCCCGCGGCTGCGATTTCCGCCGCAGTGATGGCTCCTGCTCGGCATACGATCACATCTGCCCAGGCAAAGCGCCCGGCCATATTCGTGAGGAAGGGGACGACCTCCGCGTTGATTTCGCGCCGCGCGTACGCGGTACGCACGGCATTATAATCGCGTTCGCCGGTTTGATGCACGATGGACAACTCATTTTTTCTGGCGGCCAGGCGATCCATGGCGTCGACGAACGTGCGGTTGATGGGGAGCGCGCCCTGGCTTCCACCGGTTACAAGCAGGCGGAACGGCTTTTCGAGGCGACGAGGGGCGATTGAGAAAAATTCTGGGCGCACGGGGCAGCCGGTTACTACGGCTTTTTTTCCCCACGTGCGGGCAGAAATTTCATAGCCGGTGGCTATGCGTTTGGAAAGTTTCGCGAGGACTTTGTTGGTCAGGCCGGGCTCGGCGTTCGGCTCGAAGATTACATTCGGGATGCCACTGAACCACGTCGCCAGCATCATCGGGCCGGCTGCGTAGCCACCTACGCCGAATGCAGCGACGGGTTTGTGTTTTTTCAAGACACGGCGTGCGTCCATCATTGCTGGCGCTAGCATGGCTAGATTTTTTATGAGCGTGGTGCCGCCTTTTCCTTTTAGTCCGGCTACACGCAACGTTTCAAGCGGCAGGGCTGCTTGCGGAACTAGCTTCATTTCGATTCCGCGTTCTGTTCCTACTAGCACGACTTCTCTTTCTTTGTCGCGTGATAGCCATTCCTGGGCGATGGCAATGGCGGGGATTACGTGGCCGCCTGTGCCGCCGCCGGCGATTAGCAGTTTCATTGTTGACGCCTGGGCGTGGGGGCGCAGCATGCTGCGCCACTACAAGAACGGGCACGGCGTGCCGTGCCCCTACAGCCGAAATACGTTCGAGACTCGATCCCGCGGCTCATGTTTCGGTGGCCTGTTGGCTGATGTTTAGAAGAACTCCTGTGGCTAGGAGCATCACTAGCAGGCTTGAGCCGCCGTAGCTTACGAACGGTAGCGGGATGCCTTTTGTTGGCACCATTCCCAGGACGACGGCAAAATTAACTAGGGCTTGGCTGAGGACCAGGGCTGTGATTCCAAGCGCTAGCAAGCGGCCGAATCCATCGGGGGCAGAGAACGCGGCGCGAAGGCCGCGCCACCCGTAGACCAAGAATAAGGCTATGACTAAGATCGCACCTATGTAGCCGAGCTCTTCGCAGATTACGGCGTAGATGAAGTCGGTGTGGGCTTCGGGCAGGTAAAAAAGTTTTTGTTTGCTTTCCATCAGGCCAACGCCTGTGAAGCCGCCGGAGCCCACGGCGATTAGAGATTGCATCAGCTGAAAGCCGGCGCCCTGCGGATCGGAATCTGGATGGAGAAAAGAGCTGAGACGCGCGTTGCGGTAGCTCACGCGGGTGATCAGCAAGTAGATGATCGGCAAGGAAGCGGCAAATCCGCCGGCGATCCATTTCCAGGACATACCGGCGGCAAACAGGATTGTCGTGGCTACCAAGGCAATGGCCAAGGCTGTGCCCATGTCGGGCTGTAGCAGAATCAAGCAGACATAGATCAGCACAGGCCCCGCGGCGGGGAGTATGGTCTGAAGAAAATCTTGTTTGCAAAATTCCATGGCGGCTTTGTGGCGCCGTTTTTGATCGAGAAACCACGCTAGATAGAGAATCACAGCCAGCTTCGCCAATTCAGATGGCTGAATCCCAAGGGGGCCGAAGCGAATCCAGCGATGCGTGGCGTGAGACTTGTCCAGAAAAAAAGTGCCGACTAGAAGGAGCAGGACCACGCAGACGGTCGAGTAAACGACGGCGGGCTCACGAAGGCGACGATAGTCGGTGCGCATCAGAGCAAACATTCCCAGGAGGCCGAGGACCAGCCAGGCGGTTTGCCGAATCAGAAAATAATAGGAGTGTGTGTATTCTTTGTCCGCTGTGATCGCGGAGGCGCTGAAAATCATTACGGCGCCCAACAAACAGAGGGCGATGGTCACACCAAATAGCCAGCGATCCATTTCAAGACGTCTTGGCACGTTCGTTCACCTTTTTCCGGAAGTCGCACCAGCGGCTTGCTTTTCGAGTCGCTTCACCAAATCTTTAAAGACGCGACCCCGGTGTTCATAATTTTGAAATTGGTCGAAGCTGGCGCATGCCGGCGTGAGGAGCACGACGTCGCCGCGTTGCGCGGCATGCGAAGCGGTTTCCACTGCGCGCTCCAGTGTTTCGGCGCGCTCGAGGGCCACGCTTCCTGAAATTTGCTTTTCTATTTTTTCGGATGCCGCGCCAATCAGCAGAGCGAGGATCGCTTTTTCCCGCAGTGGCTTTTGCAACGGCGCGTAGTCGCTTCCTTTGTCTTTTCCGCCCAGAATTACCAGAATGCGGCCAGGAAATGCATCGAGGGCTTTGAGGGTGGCGTCTACGTTGGTCGCTTTCGAATCGTTGTAATAGCGGACGCCGGCAATTTCCGCGACGAATTCCAGGCGATGCTCCACTCCGGCGAACGAGCGCACGCCTTTGGCGATCGCCGATGCGGGCGCGCCGGCTAGGCGTGCCGCAGCGGAAGCGGCAAGTGCATTTTCGACGTTGTGCGCTCCGGCTAGCGGATTGTCTTCCAGCTTTAGAAGAACTTCTTCGGCGCCGTCCTGGCGGAAGACGATTTCCTCACCGCGAACGTAGGTACCCTGCGCGACGCGTTGTTTCCGGCTAAACCAGTAGACACGCGGAAGGGACGGGGCGTAAGGAGTCGTAGCCGCGTCGTCCGCGTTCAGAACCGCGGCGTCTTCACCAGTCTGATTTTCGAAGATGCGCGCTTTCGCTGCGCCGTACGCTTCGAAGGTATGGTGGCGGTCGAGATGATCCGGCGTCAGATTCAGAAACACGCTGATGTTTGGGCGAAACGTGTCAATGAGCTCGAGTTGAAAGCTGCTGAGCTCGACGACTGTGCAAGAGTCTTCCTTCATCGCGTCCACGCAGCCGATGAGCGGCGTTCCAATATTTCCTGCGAGAATGGTCTGCATTCCTGCCGTTTTCAAAATATGTTCGACGAGCGAAGTTGTCGTAGTCTTACCGTTCGAGCCCGTGATCCCGATCAGCCGACCTTTCATGAAGCGGTAGGCCAGCTCAATTTCGCTCCAAATCGTGATGCCATTCGCGCGCGCTGCCTGCAAATGCGGTTCGTCGGCGGGAACGCCGGGGCTGGGAACGATCAAGCCTTGGTCGAGAAAAGTTTCCTTTCGATGGCCGCCGAGTTCGAGCGTCACTCCCGCGTCTTTTAATTTGGCGATTGCTTCGCCGATCTCAGTTTCGGTGCGAGAATCCGTGGCTGTCACGCGGGCGCCCCGAGCGGCACAGAAGAGCGACGTAGCCACACCTGTTCTCGCCAGCCCCACGACCAGCACTCGCTTCCCTCGTAACTCCATTCCACCTGGCATTGTTTTTTGTCAATTCCACACGACTTCAAATGCGGTGTCACCTCAACTTCAGCGTCGTCAGCGCAAATAGCGCAAAGACGAGCGCGGCAATCCAAAATCGCACGATGACTTTCGACTCGCTCCAGCCCAGCAGCTCGAAATGATGGTGAATGGGCGCCATGCGGAAGATGCGTTTGCCGCGCAGTTTGAACGAGCCGACCTGCAGGATCACCGAGAGCGCTTCGATGACGAAAATGCCGCCAACGAAGAACAACAAGATTTCTTGTTTGATGATGACGGCTATGGTGCCCAGCGCACCGCCGAGCGAGAGCGAACCTACATCGCCCATGAAGATTTCGGCAGGGTGAGCGTTGTACCAGAGAAAGCCGAGTGACGCGCCGACGAGCGCGCCGCAAAAAACGGTAAGTTCTCCGACGCGCGGAATGTATTGAATCTCGAGGTAGGTTGCCCAGCGCGAGTTGCTGCTGACGTAGGTGAGTACGGTGAGCGCGCCAGCGGCGATGACGGTGCAGCCGATGGCCAGGCCGTCGAGGCCGTCCGTGAGATTCACAGCATTCGAAGAACCAACAATGACGACGCAAACGAAAGCCAGAAATGGAAGAAACGCCAAAGGCCACAGGTGCGGCGAGTTCATCAAGGAATGGAAGACCAGGTCAGGATGCAAACGCTTGAGAAACGGAATCATCAGCTGCGTGGAGTAGGCGTAATGCGTGACGAGCACGAGGAGCGAAATCCCGACGACCAGACTGACGAGCACCTGAAAATAAATTTTCTTTTTTGCGGTGAGGCCGAGGTTTCGCTGCTTCGAAACTTTCGCGTAGTCGTCAATGAAGCCGATGATAGCAAACCCGATGAGGGCGAACAGTGCGAGCAAAATAAAAGGGTTCGTGAGATCGGCCCAGAGCAGCGTGGGCACGGCAGTGGACAATACGATGAGCACGCCGCCCATTGTCGGAGTGCCGGCCTTTTTCTGATGCTCCTGCGGGCCTTCTTCGCGGATGTATTGCCCGATTTGCAGCTCGCGCAAACGCCGAATCAGCCAGGGACCAAACACGAGCCCGAGAAACATGGCCGTCAGGCTGGCGTAGACCGTTCGAACGGTGATGTAGCGAAAAACGTTGAGCGGGCTGAAATAACGCTGCAGAACGTGGTAGAGCAGGTAGTAGAGCATTTTAGTGCCGAACCTCCTGCCGCGGAATCTCACCGGGAGCGGCGTAACGCGTGAGCAGCAATTCGACGATGCGTTCCATTTTCACTCCGCGAGAGCCTTTGACCAGCAACACGTCACCAGGCGCGATGAGTTCCTCCAAAAACTTTGCCGCATCTTCCGACGACGGGAAGAATTTCGTTTGCGCTCTCGGCGTGCCTGCGGAAACGGCGCCTTCCACAATTTGCTCGGCGTCGCCTTCGACTCCAATTACCCAATCGACTTTCCCCGTTTTCGCCGTGAAAATTCCTGCTTCACGATGCAACATTGGCGATGCCACGCCCAGTTCGCGCATTTCACCTGCTGCAAGAATCCGGCGCTGAAAATTTGGCGTAGCGGCCAGCACGGAGACCATGGCGTGCAGGGCGGCTGGGCTTGAGTTGTAGCTGTCGTTGATCAGCGCCGACCCATTCGAAAAACGCAGCAACTCGCCACGCATCGCAGGCACTCGCAACGCTCGGAAAACGCTTTGCGCTTCCGCTGCGCCGATGTTCCAGACACTTGCGGCTGCCAGCGCGGCAAGCGCGTTGTAAATCGCGTGGCGGCCGGGCACGGGAAGCTCCAGCCGGACGCGGCCTTCGGGACTCACATAATCAAACGCCGAGCCAAGTGCGCCGCGATCTTCAATCGCCGTGGCCGAGAAAAACGCGGGTGCATCGATTCCGTAAGTCAGGACACGACCTGGCGCAAACGCGCCGAAGGCCGCGACGCGCGGATCGTCAGCATTCAGCACCGCGGTGGATTCGTGTCCATTCAGCCCTTCGATCAATTCGCGCTTCGCCAGGGCAATTTCATCGACCGACGAGAAGAATTCCAAATGCGCGGGTGCGACGCGCGTCACCACGCCAACGTCAGGGCGGGCAATCGCCGCGAGCCGCGCCAGTTCGCCGCGGCGGGACATGCCCATTTCCAGCACGGCCGCCTGATGCGTGTCTTCCAACCGAAAAAGCGTCAGCGGCAGGCCGTACTCGTTATTAAAATTACCTTCTGATTTCAGGACCCGCAGCTTCGCGCCCAGCAGTGCCGCCAGGATCTCTTTCGTTGTGGTCTTGCCCACAGAGCCTGTGACGCCGGCAATTTTGCCGCCCCAAGCCTCGCGGACCGCAAGGGCGAGTTGTTTGAGCGATGCAAACGTGTCGCCCACGACGAAGCAGCGATTCCGGATGCTCTCGTTGTAGCGGTGGGCTTGCGGCTCCGCCACCACCGCGGCGATGGCTCCGCGACCCAGCGCACTCGCCACGTGATCGTGTCCATCGTGACGCGGTCCGTGGATGGCAACGAACAGTTCTCCGGCACGTACTGTGCGAGAATCAATCGAGACGCCGGCCACCCAGGCCACGGGGTCGAGTCCCGCCCCCGCCCTAACACCCAGTGCGCCAGCCACCTGTGCAATCGTCCACCGCATAAATGCCTCAAGGGGTTTGCTTTACGCAGATACCCCGCGTATCGGTTTGTTTTCACCGTATTTGAGGGCTCCTCCTTTCGCGAGTTAACAACTGGCTCGCGCGCCCTCGCCACACTTTCCAGCAAAGCTAGACGAGCGCGCTACGTGCCAAACTTTGAGCCGTTTTTTGGCACCCCGTTGCCAGTTTCCGTCCGGGGAGCACTGTATCCTCGTTCGCGCAGGGCGCGCCGCGCCATGTCGCGGTCGTCAAATTCAAGTGTACGGTCGGCAAGAATTTGATAATTCTCGTGGCCCTTGCCAGCAAGCAGAATAATGTCACCGGCGCGGGCTTCGTCCATTGCAACGCCAATTGCTTTTTCGCGGTCCGGTTCGATTAGATATTTTCCAGCGGTTTTTTGCAGCCCCACGATGATGTCGCTGATGATTTTCAGCGGATCTTCGGTGCGCGGATTGTCACTGGACAGAATCGTGAGGTCGCTTAGACGGCCCGTAACCTCTCCCATAACGGGGCGCTTGGTGCGGTCTTTTCCGCCGCCGCAACCGAAGAGCGTAATGATGCGGCCTTTGGGATTTAGTTCGCGGGCGGTTCGAATCAGATTTTCCAGCGCGTCGTCTGTGTGCGCGTAGTCGACAACCACAAAATACGGTTGGCCAAGATCGATACGCTGGAAGCGGCCGGAAACGCTTTCGAGACCACGGATTCCTGCTTCGATGATTTCGTTCGAAAGGCCAAGTGCTTGGGCTGCTCCGATGGCCGCGAGAATGTTGTAAACATTGATGCGGCCTACCAGCGGCGAGGCTACCTGCACTTTTCCATTCGGGGTTTGCGCTGCGAACGCCAAGCCGTTGAACGTCAGCTGAAATTTCTTCGTGGTGATGTCCGCGTCGGATTCGAGGCCATAGGTCATGGTTTTCTTGGCCAGCCCGGACAGACGCTTGCCGTACTCGTCATCCGTATTGAGTACGGCGACTTCCGGCGCGCCTGCGCCGGTGCCTTCGAACAGTGTTTTTTTCGCGGCGAAATAATCTTCGAACGTCTTGTGATAGTCCATGTGCTCGCGTGTCAGGTTCGTAAAAACCGCGGCGGCAAAATGGCAGCCCCATAGGCGGTCCATGGCCAGCGAATGCGAGCTCGCCTCCAGGACGCCAAACTTTCCGTCTGCATCGCGGATCTCTGCAAGAAAACCTTGCAGGTCGACCGATTCTGGCGTCGTGTTGGGCGCGGGATATTCGCCTAGCGGCGTGTGATAGGCGATCGTTCCGAAAAGACCTGTCTTTGCGCCCGAAGCTTTGACGATGGCATCGATCAGCGACGTGGTCGTGGTTTTGCCGTTTGTGCCGGTGACCGCAACAAGTTGCAATGAGGCCGCGGGATGAGAGAAAAAGTTCGCTGCCGCTGCGGCAAGAGCTTTGCGCGCCTCGCGGACTTGAATCCACGGCACGCTTGAGGGAATAGCTGCGGGAGCCGCTTCTTCACTGGCGATGGCCGCCGCGCCGCGCGAGACGGCGTCGCGAATGAACGCGTTCCCATCGGCTTTTGCGCCGTGCAGGGCAAAGAATAGCGCGCGCGGTTGTACCTTGCGGGAATCACATGCCACCTGGCGAATTTCCAGTTCTTCGGCGGACGCTGGAATACTGGCTTCCGCTCCTTGCAGCAAATCGCGCAGTTTCATGTTTCGAACGGAGACGCGGGATTGCGACGAATCTTCCCGGCGTTCATCGGCGTGGTTCGTTTTAGAGTTGCTGGCGTCTTCTAGTTGGCTCAATCCAGTTCTCATCCTAGTTCCTGATTCCCGGGTGCGGCTTCGATTTCTTCTCGAGCGGTGTCCCGAACTGCACGGTGATTCTCGCGCCGTGCCGCACTTTCGCTCCCGGCGCCGGCGATTGTTCGGTAGCAAGATTGCTGCCAACCAGCACGGGATCGAGCCCCAACCTCAAAACGATGTCCGTTACGTCACGCATGGTCTTGCCGCTAAAGTCGGGCACTTCAATGTCGCCACCTTGATCGACCGCGACGGTCAAAACCGGCTTTGTGGAGACAGCCTGCTCCCGCGCATCGGCCTTGGCTATTTGGGATGCCGCCGGAGGCGGATCGGGCTGGCCGGAAAAATCCACGCTCGAAGATTCCTCGAGCGCGCTCGGATCCTCCGCGGCTCGCTTCATATAAGCCGTCTCGATGAGCTTTGGATTCAGCGGCACGTCGCGCGAAACATTGAGATAAGCCAATACCTGCTCGGCGATGCGTTTGAACAACGGCGCTGCCACCTGTCCGCCCTCGTGCTGCCCAACAGGCGAATCCAGCGAAACGAGAATCGTGACGGCGGGATTGTTGATCGGCGCAAACCCGGTGAAGGAAGCAAAGAACTGCGTCGGCGAATACCGTCCGGTCGACGGATCAATCTTTTGCGCGGAACCCGTTTTTCCAGCCGAAGTCCATCCATCGAGATGAGCCGCAGGCCCCGTGCCGTACAGCACAACTCCCTCCATCAACTGGCGGAGCGTCGCGGCGGTTTCTGCGCGAATGACCCGCCTGGGCTCCGCTGTCGCAAGCGCATCCTCGGCGGGCAACACCTTTTCATCGCGCCGCAATTGCGCAATGACATGCGGCTTGTACAGCAAACCCCCGTTCGCAATCGCAGAGACCGCAGTGACCAACTGCATCGGCGTCACGCCGACTTCCTGTCCCATCGAGATCGCGGCGGTCGATACGGGTTTCCAATCGAGCGGCTCGACTCGGCCGCGGCTTTCGTAAGGCAATTCGACGCCGGTCAGCGAACCGAACCCAAAAGCGCGCACGTAATCGTAAAACCTCGGCGCGCCAAGGCGCAGAGCAATCTTGATTGCGCCCACGTCGCTCGACTTCGCGAGAATATCTGAAACGGTTAGCAGACCGAAAGGCTTGTGATCGCGAATGCGATGTCCCGATATGTAAACGGCGCCGTTCTCGCAATCAAACACTTCGTCGGGCCGAGTAATTCCCTGATCGAGCGCCGCGGCCAGTGTGATCAATTTAAACGTCGAGCCCGGCTCATAAATCGCGCTGACAGCACGATTCATCCAACTTTCTGAAGGCGAGTCGCCTGCCTTATTAGGATTGAACTTCGGCCAATTCGCGAGTGCCAGAATTTCCCCGGTATTGGGGTTCATCACGATCACAGTGCCCGCGAGCGAGCGCGTTTTGGCCATAGCCGTGGCGAGTTCCCGCTCGGCGATGTACTGAATCTTTTCGTCCAGCGTCAGAACGACGCTTGCGCCGCGTTCGCGCTTCGCTTCTCCACCGTCGAACCAGCGCTGCTTCGCGTCGGCCATCACCACGATGCGTTCGCTCTTCCCGCGAATCTCGCTGTCCAATTCGCGCTCGATGCCGCTCAGCCCCTTTTCATCGACGTCGACAAAACCCAGCACGTGCGCCGCAAGTTCACGCTTCGGATAAAACCGCTGGTTTTCTTTTTGGAGGTAAATTCCCTTCAGGTTTAACTTGCTGATGGCGTCCGCTTTTTCCGGAGGCAGCTTCCGAGCAATCCAGGCAAAAGATCGCGACGATTCGAACCGCGCCTCAATCTCCTCCTGAGGTTTATTGATGACTCCGGAAAGCAGGCGCGCCGCAAGATTCTCGTCCGCAATCTCGGAAGGAACTGCAAATGCCGAATCCACGGGAATGCTCATCGCCAGCGGCTTGCCATTGCGATCGAAAATCGTGCCGCGCTCTGGAGTTATTTCGATGGTTCGCTGCTGCTGCCGCATGGCGCGAGAGAGATACTCGCTGTGACGGTAGAGTTGCAGGTAAGTGAGCCGTCCGAAAACCGCGCCCATCCACAAGAACGCGACGCCGGCAATGATCAGCAAACGGACGTGGACGCGGTCTTGTTGCATGGCAGATTCAGGTCGGCAAACACTCCGGGTAGAAGCTCAAAATAAAAGGAAATTCTTTGTAAAGGAACGCAGCGCCACTCGGCAAAATCACGGCGCTCGATTCGGCCGCACGAACCGCGCGGCGGCCACTTCCGCGCCGTCCGGCGCTTCGTACTCTTGCACATGCGTCGGCAAAGGTTCGGTCAGGCCAAGCCGGCGGCGCGCGATCATGTCGATCCGCATGGGATTGCGCAGCCCGGCGATTTCCAGCTTCAGCTCCGAATTCAAAGCCGCGGCCTTCATGTGCTGGCCTTTCAGATCTTCGAGCTGAAAGCTCAAGTCAATGCAGCGAAAGTGCTGGAAAACATACAGCATGAAAAACGCCGCCACCACGCCGCCCAGCGCGACAGTCCGCCATAAATTCCGCATCTTCGCCGGCTCGACGTTACGTACCAGGCGCGAGTTATCAATCCGCTTGACGGTGTGAAACTCGGCCGTTACCGCTTTCTTTCTCTTGTGCACCATAACTACACTCTTTCCGCACACCGCAGTTTCGCGCTTCGCGAACGCGGGTTTCTCGCCTTCTCTTCTTCGGTCGGCTGGATGACGTGCCGGGTGAGCACCATGAGCGTCTTCTGACGCTCTTCCTCTTGGAACGCGTGCTTCACGATGCGGTCTTCGCCTGAGTGGTAACTAAGCACCACCAGGCGGCCGCCGGAATTTAATGCAGCAGGGGTCCGCGAAAGAAACTGCCCGAGTTCCTCCATCTCTCGATTCACCGCGATCCGCAGCGCCAGAAACGTTTTTGTTGCGGGATGCAGTCTCTGCCTTCCCCATTGCTTGCGGGCCCCTGCTACAGTCGTTGCCAAGTGCGCGGTATCCCGTACAGGCCGTGCCCGCACGATCGCCTTGGCGATCCTTCTGGAATCATGCTCATCCGCTTCGCGGTAGAGCAGGTCGGCTATCTCTTTTTCCGACCATTGATTCACAATTTCGTCTGCCGTTAACTCATCGGCAGTATTCATCCGCATATCAAGGGCGGCCGCTTCGCGGAACGAAAATCCCCGCTCTCCTTGATCAAGCTGCATGCTCGAAACTCCCAAGTCGGCCAAGACCCCGTCCACCTTCTGAATCCCCAACTCTTGTGCGGCCTCCACAATCTTCGAGAACGGGGATTGCACGACCGTCACTTTCGCCCCAAAGCTCTTCAGCCGTTGCCGCGCCAACTCTAACGCCTGTGCGTCCCGGTCCAGGCTGATCAACCTGCCAGAGGTCAGCCGCGCGGCGATCGCTTCCGAATGTCCGCCGGCTCCCAGCGTGGCGTCTATGTACGTTCCTTCCGGCCTGATGCCCAGCCATTCCAGCACCTCGTTCAACATCACCGGCGTATGCGCCGCACTCAACTGTTTAGCCCTTCGTGTTGCCGCCCCGCCCCAGTGAATCCGAATCTCGAAATTCGTTACTTCTTTGCATTCCTACTTCTTTACTCCCTAAATTCCCAGCGCGGTGTCGTCCGCGGCCGTGTACGGCTCGTTCTTCAACTTATCGAGCACTCTGGTGTGGTTCATCACTTCCAGATAATTCAGCGCCCCGAAAACGTCCACTTCGCCCATGGTTTGAGCCGCGTCGCGCAGGACGGCCGGTAAAAGCACTCTTCCCTGCCCATCCAACTCCGCGTGCTGCCCAAAATAACTTGTGCGCAATAAGAACTTTTGCTTCGCCACATGTGTGCTTGGCAATTGCGCCAGCTTGTCTTCTATTTCCGACCAAACCTTCATGGGATAAATTCTTGCCGTCTCGCCCGTCGTACTTGTGATATAAAACTGGTTGCCGTACTCCTTGAGCTCGTCCAGAAACACTGAGGGAATCTTGAGACGCCCCTTCTCGTCGACTTTCGCCGGACAGTTTCCCCGCAGCTTCATAGTTCCTATTCAATTGCTGGTTTTGGACGCCCACATCGCCTACGTTCACGATTGCCCTCGAGAACGTCTGGAAAGCCCCGGGAGAAGCTCTACTTTGTTCTACTGCTAACCACTCTCTCCCACTTCTCGCCACATAATAGGTTGCTTTCAGCCGTTGTCAAGAGAAAACATGCAGTCTCTTGAAAAATTTGTGTTTTCTTACGATCGCGAAAAGATGAAAATTTCCCTACTACAGGTTGTGGTTTTTCTCAGTGCACATCTCTACCCTTCGTAGGCATGGTCGCGCCACTTCCTGGGATCATTTTTAGAGGGGTTCTTCCCTCTGGATAAGGTTCGTGCTACACTAACAGACGGTTTGATTCTTGAATCTTGACTAGCACAGGAGCCACCGACCATGGAATGGACAACCCCTCAGCACGAAGAGATCGACCTGAACTGCGAAATTAGCTCGTACGCCAACGCCGAGCTGTAGAACCTTGACCGCGCCCAGCGGTCCTCTGGTGGTGTGCCAGAATGCGCGTTAAAGTCCTCGGCTCTGGGGCCGGGGGCGGCTTTCCCCAATGGAATTGCGCATGTCCTCAGTGTATGGGTGTGAGATCCGGGTCACTAAAGGCCCGCGCTCGCACACAAACTCAAGCCGCCATTTCCACGGATGGCTCTCGCTGGATCCTCCTGAATGCTTCCCCTGATCTTCGACAACAGATCCTCTCTTCTGCAGACCTCGTGCCCCCTGCCGGTTCTCGAAACTCGCCTATCACCGCCGTTGTGTTAACAAGTGCCGACACGGATGCCGTCATGGGCCTGCTCCACCTGCGCGAGTTTCAGCCATTGCAAATTTTCGCGACGATTGCAGTCCGGCGCATCCTCACGGAAGAAAACAGCCTTTTCCGGGTGCTGGCGCGGTCAAATCCTCCCGTCAAATGGGAGACGTTGCCGATCGATCGCCTCATGCCGATCATTCCGCCCTCGCCGACGGACAAGAAGAGCGGGCTCTTCTGCAAAGCCGTTCCGCTGAACGGGAACTTCCCGGATTATGTGAGCGAGTCTCTGCGCAATAGCCTTGCACCGGAAGAAGCCGTCATCGGCCTCACCTTGGTTTCCAAGGAAAAGAAACTCTTTTACGCCCCCAACTTGCCGGGAATTGGAGATCACTGGGTGCGCTGCGTAGAAGAGAGTGATGCGGCGATCCTCGATGGAACATTCTGGAAAGACGACGAGTTGAACTCCATCCAAAAAGGAAGCAAGTCAGCGCGTCAAATGGGACATCTGCCCTTGTGGGGCGACCGCGGCTTGCTTAGAACAGCTTTTCGGCCGAGCAAAACTCGCCGCGTCCTTGTTCATATCAACAATACAAATCCCATCTTGAACGACGAAAGTCCGGAATCCCGTATCGTGCGTGATGCCGGCTGGGAAATCGCCTATGATGGGATGGAACTCGTGATATGAACCAGGCGCAATCCATCGAGTCCACGTTGCCGCTGCTCTCGGAAGCCGATTTCATCGCCGGTTTTCACGCGATTGGCGAAGAGCGCTATCACCACAAGCATCCGTTCCATGAGTTGATGCACGAAGGAAAGCTCACGCGTGGCCAACTGCAGGCTTGGGCTTTGAATCGCTACTACTATCAAAGCCGTATCCCTATTAAGGACGCCGCCATTCTGGCGCGAAGTGAAGACTCCTTCTTCCGCCTCGCGTGGCGGAAGCGCATTCTGGATCACGATGGCGACGGCGTAAAACCCGGCGGCATTGAAAAGTGGTTGCGGCTCGTTGAGGCTACGGGGCTTCCCCGCGAGCAGGCGCTTCGCGGCGATGGCATTCTTCCCGCGACACGCTTCGCCGTGCAAGCCTACGTCGATTTTGTTTCCACGCGCTCGCACCTCGAGACCGTGGCATCTTCGCTGACGGAAATGTTTTCGAAAAAACTCATCACGCTGCGAATGGATCGACTGCGCCAGCACTATCCGTGGCTGTCCAGTGGCCTCGACTATTTCACCGGCCGCCTAACGCAAGCTCCCGAAGACGCCGACTTTGCTCTCGCTTGGGTCGTGAAACACGCGACAGCCCGCGAACAACAAGACCTTGCCCACGCCGCCCTCCGCGCCAAGTGCGACATCCTCTGGGCGCAACTCGACGCTCTCTATTATTCATACGTTCAACCGGGCTGGCCTCCTCCGGGTGCGTTTCGTCCCGCAGCAGAAGCAGGTTCCCGATGAGCGTTGATCTCGAAAGCCGCCCACGCCTCGCTCCCGGCTGCCGCATGAACGAGAAAACGCAGCAACCGCGCACACTGTTGATGCCCGAGCGCGCCCTGCGCCTCAATGGCCCAAGCCTGGAAATTGTAGAGCGATGCGACGGCAGCCATACTGTCCAGCAAATCATCACGGAATTGCAGCAACTCTACGCAAAAGCCGAGCCGGCCAAAGTGGAACAAGACATCTTGGGATACCTCGCCCTACTACAAAAAGAACGCGCGCTCGATTTTGAGCCGTAACCCTTGGAGTGAGGGAGATCTGCTCCCGCTTTCGCAATTTGCGCCACAGGCAACATGACATCTACCGTCGCCAATCCGCTAGCCTTAATCGCCGAACTGACCCACCGCTGCCCGTTGCACTGCGTCTACTGCTCAAATCCTCTCGAACTCACGCAACGCTCGACGGAACTTTCCACTGAAGACTGGTCCCGTGTTTTCCAGGAAGCCGCCGCACTCGGCGTCCTTCAGGCCGATTTCACTGGCGGCGAACCGCTAACTCGCCCGGACATCCTCGATCTAGTTCGCGCTGCGCGCACAGCCGGTCTATATGTAAATCTCATCACCTCGGGACTGCCTCTCGACGAATCGCGCCTAGAAGCTCTAGTCGAAGCTGGCCTGGATCATTTTCAACTGAGTTTTCAAGGCGCGCGGGAAGAAATCGCAGAAGAAATCTCCGGCACCAAAGCGCACGCGCAAAAACTTCGTGTCCTCGAATGGCTCAAGCGCCATCGCGTGGCGGTCACTTTGAACTTCGTGATTCACCGCCACAACATTGATCAACTTGCGGAAATGCTCGCTCTTGCCGAATCTTCCAGTGCGAGCCGCGTCGAGTTCGCTAATGTCCAATACTACGGCTGGGCTTTCGCAAACCGCGATTCCCTTCTTCCCACGCGCGAACAGCTGACGCAATCCATTGATTTCTTGAAAAAGGCGCTGGAACGCCTGTCAGGAAAAATTAGGGTGGAATATGTCGTTCCGGATTACTACGCGAAATATCCAAAGCCCTGCATGGGCGGCTGGGGCCGCAACCTCATGCTCATCACACCGAGTGGGGACGCGCTTCCGTGCCACGCCGCGCGTGTGATTCCTGGCTTGTCCTTCGAAAACGTGAAGAACCAAAGCTTGCGTAAAATTTGGGAAGAATCCGACGCCTTTCAAAAGTTCCGTGGCGAATCGTGGATGCAGGAACCCTGCAAGACGTGCGACCGGCGCGCGCTGGATTTTGGGGGCTGCCGCTGCCAAGCGTTTCTTCTCGCTGCCGACGCGACTGCTACTGACCCAGTCTGTTCGCTCGCGCCGCAGAGGTCTAAAGTCGACGCCATCCTGATGGAAATCAACTCTGAAGGGCCGGGGCTTGCCGCGCCTTCAGCCGCCCCAGGTGCGGCTGAATCGCTGACGAAACCCGACTGGCTCTACCGTCCAAATCCCTCCTAAGCTGTTGCCGGCGCTTCAGGCTGCCGTTGCAAAGGCATCACCACGCGAAAAATAAAAAACAAGCTCCCGAAAAAACAAAGCGTCCCGAACACGGCCAACGTATACGGCGCTCCAATGTGTTTCGCAACTCCCCCGGCAATGAGCGATCCGATGGGCTGCACGCCCATAAACATCGTCGCGTAAACCGCCATGATTCGTCCGCGCAATTGGTCGGGCACGCGATTCTGCAAAGTCGTATTCGTCGCCGCCATCTGCACCGTGGCGCAAAAGCCGACCACCAAAAGCACGGCCATCGAAAGCCAGAAGTACCGCGATTGCGAGAAAATGACCAACCCCACCGCGCAAGTTGTCGACGTCGCAGCAATCCAGCGAGCCAATCCTTTGTAACTGGTCCTCGCCGCAAAATGCAGCGCTCCAAGCACCGCACCCACGCCCGCCGCGCTCATCAACAAACCAAATCCTTTCGCGTCCCGATGCAAGACCTCGCTCGCAAAAATCGGGAGAAAAACGGAATACTGCAATCCCAGCAGACTCAGCATGCTCAAAAGCAGCAGCGTCGAACGGATCGGCAAATCGCTCATCGCGAATCGGAACCCCTGCATTAGGCTCTGGAATGGCGAGCCTGGTTCCTTCTTCGTTTCTCTCCTCACAATCCGCATCGCCAGAAGCGCGCCAATCACCGCCAGAAAGCTGAATCCGTTCAGAAGAAAACACCACGCCGGCCCCTTCCAAGCCAGCGCAAAACCTGCAATCGCCGGCCCGACCACGCGAGCGCCATTAAAGATCGAAGAATTCAACGCGATGGCGTTCGGTAAATCTTCTTTTTTGTCCACCATCTCGACGAGAAACGCCTGACGAATCGGCACGTCGAACGCATTCACCACGCCCACAAGAAATGCGATGAAGATCAGCTCCCACTCCCGAATGATGTTCGCGAACGTCAGCCCCGCAAGAACGAACGCCAGCACCATCGAACAAATCTGCGTCCAAATCACGCCATGATGACGGTTATAGCGGTCGCCGATATACCCGCCGAGCGCGGCTAAAAATAGAATGGGAACTTGATTGGCAAAACCGAAAACTCCAAGAAGCGCCGCGGAGTGGGTCAACTTATAGACCAGCCACAGCTGCGCCGTCGTCTGCATCCACGTGCCGATGAGCGAGGTAAGCTGGCCAGCAATAAATAGTTGAAAGTTTCGATGCTGCAGTGCGCGAAAGCGCGGCGACAAAACCGGAATGGCTCCCTCCCCTGAATGGATGCGAGCGAAGCGACCTAATTACGATGGCGCGAGAGGAGAGCAGTTGTCAAACGAACTCACAAAAACCAAGTCTTTCCACGAGATGCCAGATTGGCCCTGATCGCAGATGTAGGGGCACAATTCATTGCACCCACCTTTGCCGCCCAAACAGAAATAGAAGCTGTTCTGAGTTCGATGCGATGGACTCTCGCTTCTTACTGTCGACTGTCAGCGGTTAGCCGTCGACGCAACTTACTCGCCAGGAGGATCAGGCGCTCCGCCAACATGCAAATGACTCAAATCCCGCAGAGTCGCCTTGTCCTCATCGCTCATGCCGCGCGTGAACTCAGGATCATTCAATCGCTGGTTCCGTGCGGACTCCGGCATATTCTGCAGCACGCGGAGTTTTTGCTGTACGGCCTGCTGCCGGTCGGGTGACATTTGCCGCCATCTCGGCAACACATCATTCTTGACGTGCTGCCTTTGCTCCGGAGTCATCCGCCGCCAGACATCTTCTTTCGCAGTCTGGTCCGCCTTCTGCTGCGGGGTCATGTGATCCCAGCGATTGAACTGCTGGCGGATCTTGTTTTGCTGTTCAGGCGCCATCCTCTGGAAGGCGGGGCTACTTTGGAAAAACCTCTCACGCTGCGCCGGCGGCATCTGCCGCATCTGTTGAAGCCACGGTTTCGGCGCGCCGACTCCCAGTTGTTGTCTCGGCGTCAAATTTCTGCCCTGCGCATTATTCGCTCCCACGCCAGCTCCCTGATTGGAGTGGTTAGGGGAAGGCGGGGGCGCCACCGGGTGCGACTGATTCGCCGGCGGCCGGTTCGGATTCTGCTTTGGTGGATTTTGGTTCTGCGGTTTCGGTGGCTTTTGCCGCGCGTACTGCGGGTGGTTCCGTCGTGGCGGGGGCGGAGCTGGATGGCTCTTCTGTGCGGCGCACGTCAGCGACACAGCCCCGCACAGGGCCACACCCAGTATCCAGCGTACGAATTGGAGTCGCGCTTTCATTCCGCCTTAGCGTTGCACCTTACATCGTTTGATTCGGCTGTGCCGTATCGTTCGTCTGATTCGTTTGGTCAGCTGGCACCGGCTGTGGCAAATCCTTCAGCGGATCGAAGTTCGAAATCACATCCTGGTCGTCCAGGGACTGGATTTCCTGCATCATCTGCGCGTCCGCTTCTTTCGGATTCTCGAATGGCGATTGCGGCTCGGACCTATATCCAATCCACACCGTCGCCAGCAAGAGCAGTGACGCTGCGAACGCAACGCGCGGCGATGGCGTAAACCACGCCCACCAGCCCTGCTTCACCGGCTCCGCCGCCACACGCGCGCGCACGCGCACGTCAAACGCCGCCGACGGTTCGATCTGCGGCACTTCATCCAGCAATGACGTCACCGCGCGAAACTCGTTCACGCGCAGCTGGCACGCTCCGCACGTGGAGATATGCTTCTCCATCTCCAGCCGTTCGCTCTCTTTCAAGCGCCCGTCCACGTACCCTAAAATTTTGCTTTCCATTCGCGTACAACTCATAACAACCTTCCTTCTCTACCCAGGGTCTATTTCTACTTCCCGAGGAACCGAACTAAAGTTCGGCCACTACAACTTCCCCGGAGATCGGATTGTAGTGGCCGGTCTTTAGACCGGTTCCTACTTCCCGCCTCTCGCCACGAGTGGGGCTAGTTCCACTCGCAACGTTTCGTATGCGCGAAAGAGCAGCGATTTCAGCGCGCTCTCCGAGCATTCGAGAATCTTTGCAATGTCTCCATAATCCAGCTCTTGATATTTGTGCAAGAGCACCGCCGCGCGCTGTTTCTCGGGCAGCTTATCGATGGAGTGGCGGATCATCTTCTTCCGCTCTTCTTCCACAAGGTGCTGCTCGATGTTCGGATGCTTCTCGGCAACGTCCAGCGGCTTCTCGTCACCATCTTCCGAATCAACGGTCACCGGCGCATCTAGTGAGATTTCCATTCGCTGGTGACGGTTGTCTCGCACCGAGTTCAACGCCAAATTTGTGGCGATCCGGAAAAGCCAAGTTGTGAATTTGGCGCTCGGCACATAGTCTTTTCGCGCTCGATACACTCTCAAAAACACTTCTTGCGCCAAGTCTTCCGCCTCTTCCCGCGCGCGCACCATGCGGTAGAGAAAGTTGACAAGAGGTGTCCTGTAGCGCTGGAGGAGAAGTTCGAACGACTGCTCGTCGCCCGCCTTCACGTCCAGCATCAGTTGGACGTCCGACCTGGCCATAGCCGCCACATTCTATCGAACCCTAGCGGGCTCTTAAAGTTGCAAATGTTTATCTGGCGTTTAGGCGAAGGCAGGGCGAAGAACGGGCGAATTAAACGTGGAATAAGTGCCGCATTATCAAGACGGTAGCTACTCCCACAAAGACCAGCGCGGCCATCCTCCAATTCGGCTCGCGGTTCACTTCTGGGAGCAAATCCGTTGCCGCGACGTAAACTGTCACTCCTCCGGAGATCGGCAGCGCATACTTTAATTGGCTTTGCAGCACGCTTGTCAGCAAGACTCCCAGAAGAGTGGCTGCTCCTAATAACCCGGATGCGAGGATGGCGTTGCGCCGAGTTTGCCCGCTAGCAAGGACTAGCGAGGCTACAGTAAAGCCTTCCGGCAGCTTATGGAGGAACACGGCCACGAAAATCATGGCTCCGAGCCATACGGAAACGAGAAACCCCGCCGCAATCGCCACACCGTCGAAGAACGTGTGGATGGTCAATCCCAGCAAAACAGTCGTTCGCGCGTGATGATGGCTTACCTCTTCGCAATGCGTCTCTTCCCCGAAGTGAAAATGAGGCGCGATCGTGTGTTCAAATAAATGCACAAGAAAATACCCAAGCAGCACAAACACCAGTGCCTGCTCGCCTGCCAAGTGGATCGATTCTGGAATCACATCGAGGAACGCCACGGCCAGCATGTAGCCGGCTCCCAGCGCCAGAAAGTATTGCAGAAAGTGCCGCGGCCAATCCCGCCGCACAACAAAATATCCGCCAATCAAATTTCCCGCCGCCGCGACCAAACCCAACCCCGCCGCCAGCGCCGTCCGGAATGCCAAATCGTGTCCCATAAATCGCAAAAGCGGCAGCAGAGCTGCCGCACTCCATATCAACGCCAGCCAATCTCAGGTTCTCTGTGTCCTCTGTGCTCTCGGCGATCTCTGTGTAAATTCTTTTTCCGAATCTTTATTTCGTTACTTCCTTACTTCTTTACGTCCTCTTCTCATCCCGAATGCCGAAACAAAATCACATCCCCCTCTTGCACGACGTACTCTTTCCCTTCGAGCCTCACCTGCGCTTTCTCACGCGCCGCCGCGATACTCCCCGCCGCCAGCAGATCGCTCCACTTCACCACTTCCGCCCGAATAAATCCGCGCTCGATATCGCTGTGAATCGCCCCCGCCGCTTTTTGCGCTGTCGACCCTTTGCGAATCGTCCACGCCCGCACTTCCGGCTCGCCCGCGGTAAAAAACTGGATCAATCCCATCAAGTCGTACGTCGCGCGAATCAAACGGTTCAGCCCCGGCTCTTTCAATCCATACGACGCCAACAGTTCGGCAGCTTCTTTCTCATCCATCTCCGCCAGTTCCGCTTCCAGCCGCCCGCAAATCGCGATGACCGCCGAGTTCGGCTTCCCTTGCAGCGCTCCCAACTTGTGCCGCTCCACCGCCGAATCCAGCTTGTCCGCTTCGTCGTCGCCCAAATTCAGCACATACAAAACCGGCCGCGCCGACAAAAACAAAAATCCCCCGATCGGCTTGCGCTCCTCCGGCGTCAACTCTAATTCGCGCAGAGGCTTCTCCGACTCCAAATGCGCCTTGCACTTTTCCAAAACAGCTTTTTCCGCCAGCAAAAGAGGATCGCTCTTCTTCTTCAGATCTTTCTCCAACCGCTCCAGCCGCCGCAAAATCTGATCATGATCGGAAAAAATGAGTTCCAATTCCAGGTTGGTCGCGTCCCGCAGAGGATCGATACTTCCCTCCGAATGCGGCACCGACGGATCATCAAACACTCGAATCACGTGCGCAATCGTATCCACCTCGCGCAGAGGCGCCAGCGCATCTCGGTTTTTTCTCCTTCTGCATGCCGCCGAGGTCCACGTACTGCACCGTCGCATACGTAATCTTCTTTGGGTTATAGAGCTTTGCCAGTTCCAGCAATCGCGGCTCCGGCACCTTTGCCACGCCAACATGCGTAGCCGACCCGCCGCCCTTCCCCTCGACGTTCGCCTTCGTCAAGATCCGAAACAGCGTGGTCTTTCCAACTTGTGGTAGTCCAATAATCCCTGTCTGCAAGTCGCGTCCTTCCCTACCGCTTCATTCTCTCAACTCAAACCCACAATCCTAGCACGTCGACGAACCGAATTCATGGCTGTGGGTCTGCGCACTAATCTTCTGCGAATTGAAAATTCCATTTATCCGGAATTACTTCGGTCTTGGGGAGGTTCAGCATTTTGGCTATTGCTTCTTGCTTTTTCCTGTTCCGCAACCAAATTCTCGCAACTCGCAAGCCTTTGTGACCGATGAAAGGAAGAAACGCATCGACCTGCAGCTGGGGCATGTCCGTAACGATCAGTTCTGCAAGATTCGGCGCAAGGCTGACCGGTGATAAATCCTGAAAGCCCTTGAGAGCCTCCAGGTGCACTCGACGGAGCACCGAGAGTCCTTCTAGCGTCGGAAGGGTAGTTACGCGTTTTAGTGACTGCAAAAAAATGAATTGGAGCTTGCTCAACTCTCCAATCATGTTCAAATCCGATAGTCCTAGAATTGCCCACAGTTCCAAGTAAACCAGATTCTTGATTGCTGGCAGCAGACTCAGGTTCTTTGTCCCACCAAGCTTCAGCCTCAAATGCTTGAGATGATTGAGGCCTGTAAGCACTGAAAGATCGGGAAGTGTGACTGAGCGGAGGGTAAGGCTTTCGAGCTTCGAGCAGAATTTCACAGCGGAAATGTCCTTAGTGTGGCCCTCAATGGACAAGTCACGCAGCTCAGTGAACCGCTCGATGACTCGCAAAGAATGCGCTTTGGACTTGGTGGCGCCAAGACCGAGATATTTGAGATCGGAAGACAGATGCCTTAGTCCTTCGAAAGATCCCAGTGTCCAGACACCAGTTTCGAATTCACGAAGAAAGGGAAAATATCCGAGAAACTCTAGATCTTTTACGGTATCGTGGCCATAAACCCTGAGCGGAACCTCGGGATACGCTGACAGGAATTCCGCGAGCCTAGAAAAATCTTCGTGGCTTAAGGGGGTGCGGAACTGCACTACCTCGCATCGGTCATCCAACGGCGAGAGCTGATCTTCCGTTAGCGGCGAGCGAACCTCACGAATGAAGGGATAGTTTTGAAGGGTCATGGTTACGCTTGCTCTAATTCTACCGTTCCCGCGAAACGTTAGCTTCTTGAGAGGCGTCTCATCGCCTATGCTGTGCCTAACGCGCTGATGAACCTAACACTTCTCGACCTGACCGCCTATATCGGCCTAACCGCCGTCGGCGCAATCACTATCAACATGCTTCTCGGCGTGATGATGGCCTTTCGCTACAGTCCCGTCCGCAACTGGCCCCATCGCCGCTTCAACTATTTCCGCCTCCACAACTGGACTGGCTATATCGCCCTCGTCGTCACGCTTCTCCATCCCCTCCCGCTGCTCTTCAACAAGTCTCCAAAATTCCGCGTCCTCGACATCGTCTATCCCGTCCACTCCCCGCAGCAACCGCTCGAAAACACCATCGGCGCCATCGCCCTCTACATCGTCGCGCTCATGGTCATCACTTCTTATTTTCGGATTCAACTGGGCCGGCGCACCTGGAAAGCCTTTCACTTCACTGTCTACCTCGGGGCAATCGCCCTCTTCTACCACTCCCTCTTCACCGACCCCGACCTAAAAGGCGCCCGCATCGATTGGCTCGACGGCGGCAAAGTTTTTGTCGAAGCCTGCACAACGATCATTCTTATCACCACTCTCCTCCGCTATCGCCACTCCCGCGCAAAAGTTCATCGCGCTCAACCAGTCCGCAGCGACTCGGCCACATTTCAGAAACCCTGACGCCACTCTTTCGGGTGAAGTAGAGATACTCCGGAGAGGTGCAAGGTGAGTTTTCGGGGTTTCGCGCGGCCTCGAATGTCTACCGGGCCGTTTTTGTTACGTTGATCGTCCGCGCTCTGTGCTTAACGCTGAGGAACCTGGCTCATTTCGTCGAGCGAACGTCAAGGACGCGAGTTTGTGTCGGCTTGCGCGGCAGCGGCGGCCGGTATCTCTGCAGCGGGCTCTCCCTGGCGCGACAGATAAAGAACGAAGGGCGTAATCTCAAACGGCAGCTTCTCGTATTCCGCCACGCTGCCGACGGGCTTCGACTTTAGCAGCTCCAGCCGCGCGCTCCACGGCTCGATCTTGATGCGCCCGCCCAAGGGCAACGCGATGATCGCATTGCCGGCATTTGCCGAATTATCGGATTGGGCGTTTGCATTCGCCTTCTTCTCGCCTGTCTGGTCGTTCGACGCGACCGCGAGGTTCCAACTGGTCGGCAGCCGGTCTCCCAAATGTGGACTAATCAGGTTGGGTATGCCCTTCGAGCGGTTGGTCAGCGCTTGCAAAAACAGCCGCGCCTCTTTGGTCTGGTCCTTGTACGGAGAATTGCTCAGCAGTTCGGCGCCCTTCTGATTCGCCGCGCGCTCTTCTTCCGGCGTTCGCGTGAACCCGAAGTGGCGGAATGTCTCCTTCTCGTCGAACCGCAAGTGATTCAGGAATCCGAACTGCGTGTCCATGCGATGTCCGAGGACAACGTGAGCGAGCTCGTGCGCAACGATCGCCGCGAGACTCGCCTCGTTCGGCAACACGTCGATCAGCCCTCGACTGAGTACGATCGTGCGGCCAACGGTGAAGGATTCGAGCGTCGAGGTCATCAGCACGCGGCAACGGACCTCGGGCTGGATGTCGAGATCGTTGGTGACTTCCAGATTTTTGACGACCGTCTCCAGCACTTTGTCCACGTTACCGTAGGGTGCCATCAACCCTTGCCGCTCCATCGTGTCGAGCACGTTATCCTCGGCCTGACGCGCCCAGTTGCGTTCTGCCAGCAGCGGAGAAAAGTCGTTCGCCGCTCCGGCTCCGTCGACCGAACCTTCCACGAGCACCTTCGTCAACGCCTGCTCCGAATTGGTGGTCCCAGGCGAATAGCCCCAAAGCCGAGTCTGCGCTTTGAATGGTTTGAATCCGAGGCTCTGCGTCAACAGATCCTGAAAATCTCCCTGCTGGCTGTAGATGAAGGCCGGGAACCACTGATTTTTTCCATCGTTTACGCGCCAGCTGTCGAAGCTGAAATAATCCTTGGTCAGCGAAGCGGGGCCGTAGCTGCCGTTGAAACGCACGATGTGGTAGTCCTGGTCCTCAACCCAGATGCGCCCCACAAAGCGCCACTTTCCAGATTTCGGGTACGGCGTGAGGTCGAAGACCAGGCAGCGCACTTCTCCCAGGAATTCCCGGCGAACATAAGTGAATTTGTAGCTGCCTCGGTTGACGCCTTCGGGGTCCACAAAGATCATTTGCAGGAAACCCTCGGGCAAAAACTCTTTTCCGAACGCAAAGAAACTTCCCATCGAGCCGAGGAACTTCTTCTTGTTTTGCGAATCGTTCAGCGAGACCACGTCGATGCCCCGCGAGAAATCCGCGCGGCCGAGAAAATATTTGTCGCCGTCCGGCACCGAGCCCTGCTGTTTGTCCGGGCGGTAACTTTGAATGTACGTTTCGACGAGCGGCGAGTACTGGCGAATGAACCGCATCTCTTCCCATTCGCGGTTCATAATCTTATCCTCGACTTCAGACTGCGTCGTTGGCTGTTGGGCGGGTGCAGTCAGCGGCAGCGCACTGAAGGCGAGCGTCACACTGAAAATCTTGAGTAGACGCATGTTCGTTTCCAGGCCTGCGAGATTTGAGATGAAGTCCCCACCCGGCACGCTACGCGCCTGTGCGGGGGGTGTCATCTGTCCTGACGTTCAGTTTAGGGTCAGCCGTATTGGTGGTTGGCTATGTAGACCGAGTGGCCGCGTTCTGGAGCCCGAGTTTTTTCGACCCACAGATTTTTGACCGCGCCGTCGAACTTGTTAATCTATTCTCCCGTTTCCAGATTGGAGCCATTGTGAGCGCCGCCCCTGGAAGGCATTCCACTTGTCCGTCTACCTAGGCGCCGTCGCTCTCTTCTACCACTCCCTCTTCACCGACCCCGACCTAAAAAGCGCCGAAATCGAATGGCTAGACGGCGGAAGGGTTTTCGTGGAAATCCGCGCCTTCGTGATCCGGATAACGATCATCCTCCGCGCCCGCCGCGCCCGCCGCGCCCGAAGAAAAACCGTCGCAACAACACATCGACCCGGTGAATACACGGAGGAACATCGTCGCCGACGCGGTGTCTAACAATATGGCTCTACACTAGAGCAGGGCGCCGCGAGGCCAAGTCATATTGTCGGCGCATGCATCTCCACTTGTTCACGCGCAAACAGCTTCGGCCATTTCATGAAGGTCTCTTCGCTTGGAATCTCGCTTCCCTTATTTTTTTCCGTCATTTACCTCAAACACGCCAAAGCAGTGGGTATTAGTTTTGGGCGGAGCGAAGCGTATGCTTTCTTCTATCGATACTTTCGCGGTGGCGTTCGAATCAACAATCTCTTCCACCTCAAATCCTCAAACTCCGCCTATGGCCCTCTACCAAACCCCGGTAGCCAAGCCGGCCTGGAGTTCATGTACTTGCTTTCAGTCCTCTGCCTCGCAATACTGCTCCTCACAGCTGTTCGCTTGGTCCGTTCTCCGCGGTTCTCTCGGTTGATTCTTAATGCGCTCACGGGAATACTCGGGCTCTTCGCCGCTCCGTTACTCTATCTATACGCGCATCCCTTCGGTTTCGATTGGGCACCTGTTCCCTTCTATGAACTTCTCGCTCCGAGGTTCCTCCTTCTGACGCTGCCCTGCTCAGTCGTCTTGTGGTTACTCTATCTAAAAGCCAACTGCGAAGAGCGGCCCACAGCTTCTCGAATAGGACGTTTTCATATGCTGCTCCTTGCCTCCGCTTCTGCCTCACTACTAATCCTTTTAGCGTTGTGGCTCCCTGCTCCGGGCAAGAGCTTGGCCCATGCCAAGCATCCCGAGTCCCTCTCCATCGAGATGAGTCGCACACACTGCCAACTTGGCTGCCCAATCTATACGATCTCTGTCCATGGCGACGGAAACGTGGAATATGTTGGCGAAGAGTACGTTCGGGACCGTGGTCCCCGTGTAGAAACTCTGAGCAAAGAACAACTTCAAACCCTTCTTCAGAAATTCGACGACGCGGGCTTTTTCTCCCTAGAAGATCGTGCGTTCGCGTGGGGCTTTCACACTCCCCGCGTTCGGGTTTCCCTCTCCGTGGATGGAAGAAAGAAGGAGGTTACAAGCGACACTTATTACGTGGGAGCCAAATCCGGCCCTCAAGACCTTTTCGTGCAAGCCGCGGCAGAATTGGACAAACTAACCAATTCGGACCGCTGGGTAAAATGTGACGGGCGATGCCGACCTTAACATTTCACTTTGCTTTTTCTTCTCCCCAACCCTAAGCTATTTCTCGCCATTATGCTCCCGATCACTTCGCGTTGTATCACCGGACAGTTTTTTCGAGAGCAGTTTTGCGCTTCGTGTTGCGGCCATGCAACATCTCGCCGCAAAAGACGACCGCCTCGCAGAGCTAATACAATCCACACAACCCTTTCAAATGGATCAGGATCACCTCCAAAGCCCCTACGAAGCCCTCCTCGAAGCCATCGCCTACCAGTCCATCTCCGGCAAAGCGGCCGCGACCATCTTTGGCCGCGTAAAGGCTCTCAGCTCCACCGGCCGCGCACCTTCGCCACAAGAGATGCTGAAGCTCCGCAAACAAGCCCTCCGCAAAGCTGGCCTTTCCGGCGCAAAAGTCCTCGCGATGAAGGACCTCGCGAAAAAGACAATCGAAGGCGTAGTCCCAACTCTGGAGGACGCACACAAACTCTCCGACGAAGAACTCGTCGAGCGACTGACCTCCGTGCGCGGCATCGGCGCCTGGACGGTCGAAATGTTTCTGATTTTCCGCCTCGGCCGCCCCGACGTTCTCCCCATCCACGACCTCGGCGTACAAAAAGGCTGGTCCATCACCTACGGCAAAAAACACAAGCCCAAACCGAAAGAACTGCTCGCGTTCGGCGAGCGCTGGCGCCCCTACCGCACCGTGGCCAGCTGGTACATGTGGCGCGCCTGCCACCGCGCCGGCAACGCCGCCATGCGCAAAATCCGCCCCGCCAAAGTCCGCCGCAACACGAAGCGCAAAACTGCTCTCGAAAAAACTGTCCGGTGATACAACGCAGGCTGCTCGCCGCCTGCATTAATCTATTCCATTAATTCCCACATGAGTTAGAATCAGGCGCGTGCCGAACGTTGTCCTTTACAGGAAAGACTTCAAAGCATTGGCAGACCTGCGTGCGGAAGAAGCGCGAGTCCTCCTCGCAAATGGAAAGCTTAACGGCGCTTACTACCTTGCCGGTTATGCCGTCGAATGTGCTCTAAAAGCCTGCATTGCAAGAAAGACAAGACGATTCGAGTTCCCCGCCAAGCCCGACCATGTTCACAATCTTTATACGCATAGGTTGAAGGACCTTCTGAAACTCGCTGAACTCCACGACCATCTGAAAACTGATACGCGGAAAAATAAGGCTCTCGAAGATAACTGGCTGACCGTCAAGGACTGGACCGAAGAGAGCAGATATTCAACTGTCCGCTTGCCAGCGAAAGACATGTACAATGCAGTTTCGGGGTCCGACGGAGTCTTACCATGGATAAAACTGCGCTGGTAACGGGCGATCGCGAGGCGGAAGGCCTCGTTATAGCCGCTCTGAGCCTGGCTAAAATTCCGGCTACTGCTGTGGAGTGGAACTGGGTTCCCGACGCTGACGAGTGGCAGCTCACCGTCGTTAGCCCTTTGTTCGACACGAGAGGTCCGAGAGAGTCCTACTCTCAGATTCTTGAAGCCCTACGACAACTGAAAGTCTATGAATCCGTCCCGATCTTGAAACTTTTCGTGAAGAGTCCTGAAGCTCCTGATGCAAAGGATCTCGTCAGACAGTTGAAGCTCGTGAAAGAAGGTTCGATTCATATCGTCAAAAATCCGCCGACTCAGCACCAACCGAAGTACGCCGTTGTCTTTGCGCCCTACCTAGGC
>Ga0206976_1090_pt1 | contig 30675 bp, 26 predicted proteins | sample Alteio_BWOrgHeat_82_FD_152926 | JGI IMG/M metagenome (GOLD analysis project Ga0206976, IMG submission 152926) | Enriched cells from forest soil in Barre Woods Harvard Forest LTER site, Petersham, Massachusetts, United States -... | ecosystem: Environmental > Terrestrial > Soil > Temperate forest >... | reverse complement strand
ATGGGACAAATATTTTGAGTCAATCAAAATGAAAATCACTTTGACATAATTTTGACACAAAATACTATAATAGCTTATGAAAACTTCCTAGTACCTATAAATAAAATTTGAGCATGTCACTCAATTTCAAATACTTACGAACACTTACAAATACTTATTTACCTTGGCATAAATTTCGTAATCAGCAGGTCGTGGGTTCAAATCCCATTCTCGGCTCGACTAAACCGTCCCGTCTTTGGCGAATTTCTCAAGTATATCCATTCCCAATCGGTCGGTAAGTCCATCGGCATAGTGCACTTTTTTAACGATCAGGTTTTTATCAATCAGAAATTCTGCTGGCATTGTGCTGATGGATTCTCCACCCGCCATCATGTGCATAGGTACATCCAGTTTTCGCGCTTTAAACGCTGTTTGAACAAAAGAAGTAAGGTGACTTACAGCCGACTTGTAGCCTGAATTCTCTATACCGTATTGCGCATAACAGGTTTTCTTAGGATCGGCTATCAACGGAATGGGAGAAACTTCTTTATGAAAAATACTTTTAAGCAGGAGGTTTTCGGGCGATTCAAAAAAGAAAATCATTTCCATACCCTTGGCTTGTAATTCTTTGTGCTTTTTGGAAAGTGCATGAACCCGAATGTTGCAAAACGGGCAGCCGGCATGACGGAAAAAACCAATGAATACTCTCCTGTTCCTATATTCCTCAAGATTGATCATTCGCCCAAAAATATCTTTGAGATTAAAAAGCGGGGCAACAATATTTGTTTCAATTTTCATTACTGGATATACGGAGTGTCGGCGAAGTTGGATTTTGCACCCCTTATTATACTTGCGGCTTATCTTCCTTATTTTTACAACTTTCAAAATCTAACGTTACTGTTTCATGATAGTCTCACGGCCGCAAACGGGCACAATAACCTCCTTTGTTCTCTTTCTTTTAATCACAATCATAGTTGTGGCCATGAATGTGCTGGTCATCCTTCAGACTAACCATGCAGCGTGGTATAACTATGCAGTGGTGGTGATACTCACGCCCATCGGGCTTTTTGTGTTTTATAAAATTTTTATCAGTTACAAAGTGCTCAGTCTGGGAAATAATCAGATTCAAATCGATCTTCCTGTGCTAAGGCAAAGTAAAAAATACCCGATTGAGCAAATACAGCAATGGACGGAGATGACTGTGAAGACAGGAAAGAAATCAGAGTATAAGGAACTCAAAATCGCATTTAACGATGGCCGAAAAATCAACATTGGTCTTCGGGAATACACGGAGTACGCCCGGATAGTCCAATACCTCGCTCAAAAAGCTTCCAGGAAAAAAGCGCTATAAGCATCTGGTAATCCTCTCAAAAAAGTGCCGAAGGCGGGACTCGAACCCGCACACCTGTTACGGCTCACGCCCCTGAAACGTGCGTGTCTACCAATTTCACCACTTCGGCATAAAAAAACCAAGGCCAACTTGCGTCAGCCTTTTGGTGCCCAGAACTGGACTCGAACCAGCACACCTTGCGGCACTACCCCCTCAAAGTAGCGTGTCTACCAATTTCACCACCTGGGCTAAAAACAATTCTAAAAATACGAGGGCTGCAAAAGTAAAAATGTTTTGAAACTTTACCAATCGGGGCCCAAAATGAAAATAGGTGACAAATGATTGTTACGATTTCATCTTTAGAAGCACAACATTTTCGACATGTACAGTATGCGGGAACATATCCACCGGCTGAACTTCCACGACTGTGTATTTTTCTGATAATATTTTCAAATCCCGGGCCTGTGTAGCCGGATTACAACTCACATAAACGATTTTCTCAGGCAATGCTTTCAACAACATTTTGCAAACGTCTTCGTGCATACCTCCGCGTGGCGGATCGGTGATTACCACATCGGGGCGGCCATGATTGGATATGAAGTTTTCACTAAGCAAATCTTTGATATCGCCTGCAAAAAATTCGGTGTTACTAATTTCATTCAGTGAAGAATTACTTTTTGCATCTTCAATTGCGGCTGCCACGTATTCCAATCCGATTACTTTCTTTGCACTGCCTGCAACAAAGTTGGCGATGGTGCCTGTGCCAGTATAAAGGTCATAAACCAATTCGTTTCCCGTAAGGCCGGCCATTGCATAGGCTATTTTATATAACACATAGGCCTGTGCTGAATTGGTTTGGTAAAATGACTTTGATCCTACCTGGAATTGTAGGTTGCGACCCCCGGGATTTAGCATTGTTTCAGTTATGTACGGATCGCCTTTCCAACAGATAACATCCAGATCGCTGAAGGTGTCGTTTCGTTTTCCATTAATAATATAATTCAGGGAGCTGATTTGGGGGAATTTTTCGGATAAGGCTTTTAGAATGATCTCCGTCCACTCCATTTTGTCAGAAGTTACTTGCAAGATTACCATCACATCACCAGAAATTGCGGTGCGAATGGTAAGCGTGCGCACAAAACCAGTCTGCTTGCGCAAATCAAAAAATGGAATATTGTTTTGAATGGCAACTTCCCTCGCGAGCATACGGATGGCATTGGAAGGCTCGGGTTGAAGAAAGCATTCCTTTACATCAAATACTTTGTCGAACATGCGTGGAATGTGATAACCCAAACCTGGTTCGCCAAAAAATTTATCTGAACTCATCTCGTCTTTTGTCAACCAGCGATTGGCAGAAAAAGTAAAATCCAGCTTATTTCGGTAGTGGGTTGTATTTGCGGAGCCTACAATTGGTTTTATTTCGGGCAATTCGAGTCCACCAATTCGTTCCAAATTGTCAATTACCTGCTGTTGTTTATACTGAAGTTGCGACTGGTAGTTAATATGCTGCCAAGAACAGCCCCCGCAGGTGCCGAAATGGGAGCAAAAGGGCTGAGCCCTATCTGGTGAAAGTTTTTTGATTTTTACAACCCGTCCTTCCAAAAAGCTGGTTTTGATTTTGGTCAGCTGAATATCCACGGTATCGCCAGGTGCACAGCCTTGCATAAAAACGACCTGGCCATTACGGTGGGCAATGCATTTACCTTCGGCCGCCATCGATTCAGCCACAATATCTTCGAGGTGGTCTCCTTTTTTCAATTGATTCGTATTCATGCAAGTGGCTGGCCGGTTATTTTAATGCGAAAATTACACAATCACGGGGGGTTTTAGGCATCGTGGTGATTAGTTATCTTGCAAGTTATATTCCATGAAAAAATTTCTTTTTACATCATTGTTGTTGATCGTTTTTCCGGTTTACGCATCGCACATTGTAGGCGGTGAGTTTGAGCTGATTCATATAAGCGGCTACAACTATCAACTCAACATGATCCTCTATTTTGACGATATTAATGGAAACCCCGCAGCAGAAGACGTCAGCGTAACGGCCTCTTTTTATAGAAAAAGTGACAATGCATTCATGACCAGCTTAGTATTGCCTTTGATTTCCCGGGTAGGAGTTCAGTATACTCAGCCATCTTGTACATCGGGCTTGTTGAAAACTGATAAGTTACTTTACACCGCCAACATTGTACTTTCACCAGACACTTTTAATGATCCTGCTGGGTATTATGTCTCCTGGCAACGGTGCTGTCGTAATTATAACATCACCAATATATATAGTGAAGACCCCAACTTAGGAGGAATTTCAGCAGGACAGACTTTTTATCTAGAGTTCCCGCCCGTTGTGAAAAATGGTCAACAGTTTGTCAATTCATCACCTCATTTATTTCCTCCGCTAAGTGATTATGGATGCCCGGGCAGACCTTATTACGTAAATTTTGCTGGCGTTGATGACGACAATGATTCAATTGCTTATTCATTAACAACGCCTTTAAATACGTTTAGTGGAACTGCGCTCCCTCCGGCACAGCCAGGACCCTATCCTTTGGTACAATGGCGACCCGGATACAGTCTTTCCAACATTATGGGCGGTGCACCTGATCTCAGAATCAGTACGCAGGGATTATTAACCTGTACACCAACTTTGCAGGGACTTTTTGTCTTTGCAGTGAAAGCGGAAGAATTTCGCAACGGAGTAAAAATCGGTGAAACGAGACGTGATTTTCAGATGCTGGTAGTGGATGGTTGCCAACCCGACCTTCCACCGCAGATCACAGGAAAAAAATTGACTGACGCAACCTTTACTTACACCAATAATATGGCCATAAGTTTTGCCGATACTGTAAAAAACGGACATCGGTGCATTGTTGTGCAAGTAGGGGATCCGGATTCGCAAGATCCGCTGCACAACTATACTCAGAATATTTCTATCAGGGCCATTGCTCTTAATTTTAAGAATTCCGATCTGTCCAGCATCCTTCCATCTATAACAACTGCAACACTGACTCATGGAAGCACCCAGGAATTTATGATCTGCTTTCCGCAATGCCCATTTATTAATGCTCCTTATCAGATCGGCATAATTGCCGCTGATGATGCCTGTAGTTTGCCATTGACTGATACGTTGAAGATTACGGTAAATGAACAGCCTCCTCCAAACTCTTTCGCTTACTTTCTGCCACCAAAGAATACAGTGGCCCAACTCAACGAAGGTAGCAGCGGCTCATGGCCGTTTGCAGCAAAAGATGATGATGGCGATAACCTGATTTTATCTGTCATTACCGATGGGTTTGTATTGAAAGATGCCGGCATGTCTTTTAATGTACTGAATCAACAGCCCGGAAGTGCCAACGGAACCATTAGCTGGAATGCCTTTTGTAAATCTTACGAATTCTCAAAACAAACTGACTTTACGGTCAAGGTTTTGGTGGATGATCAGGATGTGTGCAACATTGTGCATTACGACACAGCTGTTTTTCGATTGAGCATACTTTTACCAAACATTGTTCCGAAGCTGGCTATATATAATGAGACCGATACACAAAACCTGACAGACACAAATATCATAACTAACCTTGGTCACTTTGTCCTTGACTTAGTTGGTACCGATGTCAACGTCTCGCTAATAGACACACTTCATCTTTCCTTATTAAGCACAAATGGAGATGTCGCTGCGCCAAGCGGCTATACATTTGCTTCGGCAACAGGCTTACATACGGTAGAATCAAAATTTGTGTGGGATCCGGATTGCTCTATTTTCAAAGACGGTAGTTACGACAACCACTATAAATTCATGTTTATGGTGGCTAATAATCACTGTAAGACACCCAAGGCCGATACTGCGTATGTCAATGTGGAAATAAAAGATGTTGAAAGCACCGACAAAAATTTTGCGCCCGCCAATGTAATCACTACGTATCCAGATCATTGCAATGACTTCTTTGCAATCGATGGGTTTGATTCAGAGCCGGATTGCAATGGACAAGTGAGACCAATACCACCTGTTCCAGCCGACAATTGTGTTAATCGGTTTGAAAATGTAAGGATTTATGACCGCTGGGGTAAACAGGTTTTTGAGAGTACTGACCGCAAGTTCCGGTGGTACGCTCTAAATGAATCGGCGGGTATTTATTACTACATGATTCAATATACCCGAAAGCAATACAAGAGCTCACTTACTGTAATACATTAGAGGGCAACGGCCATTACAGAGTTTTCTTTTACGTAAACTACCTTGTCGACCCACTTCACTTTTAGCCAGACATCCTCACGCCCTACTACGTCCAGCTGATTGCCTTCACCAACAATTGCAGCAACAGGCGCTCCGGCCGACGGGCCTTCCATTAAATAGGTGTTGTCATTATTAATGATGACCGATTCAGAAGAAATGAAATTGTTAAAATAGAAAAGAACGGCTACCACGGTTATCAACATTACTACCGCCAGTTTTGGCTTTGCCTCCTGATTTCTTTTTAGAAAAATCACGACAGAAGGCACAAAAAGTAATAGTGCAAGGATGGCCAATAAGCCGGGCTTCCATTTATTCATCCATCTGCTGATACGATTCGCATCGGTGGTCTCGTAGCCGGTGAGGCCAAATTTGGTTGAAATCTCCTCTACTTTTTTCAGGGCCTGTTCATCATCAGTGGCTAGATGATATAATTTAAGAAAATAGAGTGTCGCGCCAGGTCTGCCAAGGCCTTCGTTGATGTATGCCATTTTCAGAAGCATCGATGGTGAGTATTTTTTGGTATCGAACACAGATTTATAAATAACCAGGGATTGTGTGTACTGTTTGGCTTGAAAAAGAGAATCTGCCGGTTTTATTTTTTCGGGTTGGGCACAGGCCGTTAAAAAGGAAAAGATTAAGGGAAGACAGATCGGAATTTTTAAGAACCACGTTTGTAAGTTTTTCATATTCGGTTACCTTTGCGTCCTCAATTTCGGAAAAGCCCTCGGAAGGGCCAAATTTAAGGGATTGATCTCGTAGCTCAGCTGGTAGAGCATTACACTTTTAATGTAAGGGTCCTGGGTTCGAATCCCAGCGGGATCACAAATTGAGAATCTAGCAGAATTTAAAAGAACTTAACTTTTAGTTAAGTTCTTTGCTTTTCAGGCAGTTACGAACTTTTTCTTCCTTCAAGTTCCTACTTATTCCTTTAAGATGTTTTCGCAAATGTTTTAGCACCTCCGGGTATTAGGTTTGGGACATTATGCCCTGCTCCTTCAAAGTTCTCATTAATAAAGACAATAGAAAGAATAGTAGTGGTATTTACAGTATCAATATCAGGGTAACCCTGAATCGGGTCAGTAGGTACCTAAAGCTCCCTTGTAAAATCGAGGAGAGGCATTGGTCGGGCAAAGAATCGCGATGGATAAAAGAAACCTGTCCAATTTCTTTTGAATTAAACTCATTAATTCAAACAAAGCTCACCGACCTTAGACTTTTCGAGATCAAGCAGCAGCTTCTAGGTAAGACTATCTCTCTAGAAAAAATTGTCGACTACTTCTCGAAAAAGACGGACCCTTATATACTTAATGATTATTTCCAGGAATTCATTGACAAAGCAGTAAGCAGCCGAGGTTCCGGAACTATTCGTCATTACAGACTGAATAGAAACTACTTCAACTCATTCAGAAAGAACGTTAAGTTCACAGAGCTTAATGAATCATTCCTCCAAGAATATGTAGACTTCCTTCAAGGTGAGAAGAAATTAGCTGGAATCACTGTAGAAAAAGTGATTAAGATATTAAGAATGGTCTGCAGAGAGGCAGTGAAAGACGGTTTCTTAGAATCTGATCCTTTATATAATGTCAAACTGAAAATTAGAAAATCCCTGAGTAAACGGGTCTACCTGGAAATAGATGAAGTGCTTAAAATAAAGGATGCAGAAATACCATCAGATCGAAATGATCTTGAAATCATACGAGACTGCTGGCTCATGTGCTTTTATGCTGGCTTCTACTATAAGGATTTGAGAATCTTAAAATGGTCAAACGTTAAAACCTCAGACCAGGGATATCTCATCGATGGAAATAGATCAAAAAACGAGAATGCCTACATCGTTCCAATTCACAAATTCAAACACGCTACTGAAATTATTGACAGTCAAAAAGGGAAAGACACGGAACTAGTATTTCCGAATCTTATTTCCGAATCAAAATACAATGAGAAACTTAAAGATCTTGCTGGGTATGCCAAAATCGCCAAAAAGTTGATGAACAAAACAGCCAGGCATTCTTTTATTCAATTCTGGGAAAGCCAAGGCCTCGCTACTCAGCACGTAGGAAAGATGGTTGGTCACAATAAAGAAGCAACCACCAAATCATACTACAATTTAACTGCGAGGGATATTAATGAAAAAGTAAAGGGGTTCGATTTTTCAGAGCTAGGCTTGTAATTTCCACAAATTCTTAGTTGACCAAAAAATTGACGAAATTGGTAAACCATAAATCCAATTAAATCAACGTCGCTGCCTTTTAGAGGCCAAGCATTCATTGAACTACCTGATGAAAAAATTTACGGCAAATTATTCAAACACCAATCACAATTTCGTCATTCAGAATCTCACAGGTGATCGAATAGTAACCAAGTACTTGCCCGCCGTCAGTATTGTTAAAAACATTATTCAAAGAGGGTGTCCAACAATTCCCTCAAGGTATGTTTCATCAAGGATTGGCAAAATCGATTTTTCCAAATCCTATCCCCTTATTAGCCGTGAAACGCCCACATGGGAAAGAATCATTAGAGGGGATCGTGAGAATAATAATTATCCTGCCAAAAAATTCTTTGATATACTAGTCCCAAAGTACCTTAGCGAATACCCCTTCCTACAACAGCTTCTGATGCCAGAAGTCCCAATTAACGAGATTACCCAAATTGAAGTATTAGAATTCGCCTATCAACAAGTCGATTTTTATTTACCTCAAGGTTTTTTAGTAATTGAGATTGATGGTACACAACATGATGCCGTAAATGATAGGAAGCGGGATAAGCACTTATCTAAATTTGGAATTAAAACCGTTAGAATTACAACTGCTGATTTGGAAGCTGAGAACGAAGTTTTTCAGCGCAAAATTTTCGAAATAAAAGAAAGAATTGAGCAAGTGCTAAAACTTCAAGAAGAGAAGCAACAGCAGCAGCCCCTATTGCTTTCCTTCAAAGATTACAACAATGCACTTTCGAATTCACCAGATTTAAATACTCCGATTTACATAGCAACCTCCATATTACGTTTTCAAATCTTAATCCTAGAGTTACTCGAAAAAAGCAAACTATCATTCAATGAAGATTGGGAATTCTCGATCTTGACAGATCAAGAACTATTTTATGAAATCGCATGCGAAGATTTATTCCAATGGTTTGAAAATCTGTTAAGGTTGCAGCGGATTGCATTTACTAAACCTAAACTAAAAATAACGAAGGCAAAAAATTTTGAGGAACTTAAATCAAATAGCCAAAGGATCAAGATTGACTTTAATCTAGTAAAAAGATACACAGATGAGTTTCAGAATCACCCTGACGTCATTTTCGTAAGAACTGATTATTTTGAATATTATCGATACTACAAGAACACAAATTCTGTAACGCCAGAATATGTTGGACTAGAGCCATATAACTACTTTCAAATCTCAACTGCTGAATTGATTAACTACAGAATCAAAATTGGCGACGAGTGGAAGCCAGAGGCTTCATTATCGTTCTTTCTAACTAATATTTTTGGATATGGTAATTTCTTTCCGGGTCAATTACCAATAATTATTAACGCCCTCTCAAGAAATGATACAATAGGGCTATTACCTACTGGCGGTGGAAAATCAGTCTGCTATCAGCTTTCAGCGTTGCTTCAACCCGCAATTAGCTTTGTTGTTTGCCCCATTAAATCCCTTATGTATGATCAAAGACAAGACCTTGATAAAATTTCATTTCGCAGAGTAAGTCATATTACGAGTGATGATGATGGAGAAGACAAGGAAAAAATAATGAAAGAATTCGCGGCTGGGAAATTCTTTTTCATTTTCATATCGCCAGAACGTTTTCAGATTAAAGCCTTCAGGCAGTATTTATTGTCTGTAAATCAAAATCATAAAATTGCTTTTGCTGTGATCGATGAAGTCCATTGTTTGTCAGAATGGGGGCACGACTTCAGAACTTCATATTTGAACTTGTCCAAAACAATCCAAAAGCATTGTAGTGATTTCAGATTTATTGGTTTAACCGCAACAGCATCCATTAATGTTCTAAAGGATATTCAGATTGAGTTTAGAATTAAACAAGAAAACGTAAAAACGTTAACCGACTATACCAGGAAGGAGCTAGAGTTTGAGATAATAAACGACGACAATAGCAAATTGACTAAAGTCATTACACTTCTAAGCGATTTACGTGACGAAGATGATATTTTTTCTCCTGTTGGTGATGATTCTAAATGTGGAATCATATTTACACCACATGTAAACGGAAGTAAAGGTTGTTATAAACTTTCTTTAGAGTTAAAGAAAGTATTTCGAACACCGGTTAAATTCTATTCAGGCCAAGTCCCAAAAATAAATGAGCAAGAGGTGATGACTCCCGAAGCTTTTGAGGAATACAAAAGGCAGACTCAGCGTGATTTTAAAGAAAATGAGTTCACTTTACTTGCAGCAACGAAAGCGTTTGGTATGGGAGTCAATAAAGGCAATATACACTACACCATTCATTTTGGAATTCCTGGCTCAATGGAATCCTTATATCAAGAAGCCGGTCGGGCTGGCCGTGACAAAATAAAATTTTCGCAAGAAAAGGCTAAATGCTTTGTTCTGTTTACAAAAACATCCGATGAAACTGCTCTTCAAAAGGTGTGGGATAGGGAAACCACGCTGTCAAAATTGCTTGAAACATTACCCGAAATTGATGGTGACATAAATACTAACCTATTCCTATTCAAAATAGGATTGGATGTAATCAAAGATGAGTACGAGCTGATTAATAAATTTATTATTGAGTATGCATCACCATCAAAGAAAGGTGTGAAGGTTTACGCACGCGCAATCGGGTCAAATAAATTGAAAACAGAAAAGACAATTTATAGGCTGGCGCAGCTTGGAATTGTTGATGATTGGACGGTTACGAATTTTTTTAGCGGTGAATTTGAAGTAGATTTTTCCAATTTTAATGAATTGTCAATAAAAGAGAACCTGAAAAACACCATAAACAAATACGATAAGGAGTTTGACTTTGAATTTTTAGATGACAATGAAGCCTATGAGCATTATCGGGTAATATGGCATAAGTCAGCACCACTACGGGATAGGTGTATAGTCTTGCTACTTCAATGGGCCTATGATCATTTTGCCTACAACCGAAGGCAATCCTTAAAACACATCTACGAAAATTGTAACGACTTTATATCTGGCGGAATATCCCGGCAAGAATTCAAACAACGCCTTGAAAATTATTTCAAGTTCTCGGAGGCTAGCTACTTGCTTCAGCATATTTCTGAGAATCCAAATGATTTTATAAAATGGTTTGATGTCTTCTATCAGATTGAAGACAATGCGATTTCAAATGAGTTAATTAATTGGGAACAGCGACAAAGTCTGTTAGCCAACTTAAGCAGGTTTCTTGAAAGTTATGAGTACAACACGGGGCTCGATTTTGTAAGCGGAGTTCTTCGTCTCCTTATTGATGATTTTGAAAACGCTGATGGGAAGCCGAGGTTCGAAAGCTCTTTCAAGCAGATAGTGAAATATGAGCAAGCTGATTTTGATACTATTTTTGATAAATTATTGAACCTTGGGAGTCATTTGAGTGCGGGCAGTAAAATTGATCTAGCTATGTCATTGCACGCTTTCTTCCCTGGCAATCAAAATGTATTAAGGAAGATTCAAAGTGCACTGGAAGATGAATACACGACTGGGATTATACTTACTGAATTAACAACAAGGATGACAAAGGCAAACCAAGATATATATGGCGAACTTATCCAAATTAGATGAAACGATAGCCGAGCTTGAAAAGCAAGCCGAAATGCTGAAGCAAAATAATAATGTATTGGCTAAGGTTTCAGAACTCTCTACAGCTATTGACAAAGGAGTGAATGAGCTAGTGGATGGCAACAAAATTCTTGAGGAAACTAAAAAGGAAATTCAAAGTTCTTTAAAGACATTGAATGATTCTATAAGGGATCTGGAAAAACAAAATGGAAACCATATCGATACGATTGTCAATTCAAACAAGAAATATCTGAGTGAGCTAGAGGACATTATTTCGTCTAAGCTGAAACGCTTTAGTTCGGATATAGAGGTAACGATAAGACAAGAGCGCAGCCAATTGCAGGAGTCGCTTCAAAATGGTTTAGCAACTCATTTCAGTAAATTAGAGGAAAATCATAGTAAACGGATTTCACTTTTGCGAAACCTGTTAATCGCGAGTTTAATTGTTAGTGTGGGTGTTCTGATATTATTATATTTTAAATAGCCTTTCCAACTCAGCACGCATATAGACATAGTGCTTAATCACTTTCAATTTTTATAAGAGTTAGATATAGGGCAATACCAGTTTTGACTGGTGGGCGGAAAACCCTTCATTTTATAATATGGAAATACCTGGCAGTTTAACGCTAAACCTTTGTAGTTTAATTTTTTCTTTTTTTTGGGCTCGCTCTTTTGAGTCCCGTAGCCCTTGCTATCCGTTTTTTCTTTGGGTTTGAAAAAAGCTCTTCTGCAATTTTAAATCCACCCCAAACCGCCAAAGTTCCCCAAATAAATTGTCCGAAACCCGAGTTTGCTTGGTTGTCTCTAATTTTTTTAATCATCAAAAATGCACTGTTCAGTAGTGAATAGATTTTTGCATACTTGTCAACCAAGTCATTTTGATATCCATTTAGTGTAACATACTGCGTTATACTTGGCAGAAAAGTCCCAACATCAGTACCTTCTTTAACAAATACAATGACTGGTTTATTCATTGCGAATGCCATACCTGCCTCTACGTGTACCATCTCTGAAAGTCCTTGAGTTACTTGTCCTGTTTTCATATCAGTTTGTTGGTAGCGAGGTGTCGCGATGATTACAACCATGTCTGAGAGTGGAATATTTTTTCGCATGGTCTCAACTGGGTTCTCCGGAGCAACAGAGTATTTACCAACCGTTCCAAATGGTTGAATTCCATGTTTTCTCAAGATATCCTCAACTAAGTCAATGAACTGCTTATCCTCTTCTCTCAAACTACAACTGACAAACGCTTTCGCTAATGTTTGATTTGCTTGAAGTCCTGTCATAAGGTTATCATCTTGTTGTGTGCCGCCAACCTGTTCCTTCTTCTATTATTTATACCCGATCGGGTGTATAGTCCATGAAATTTTAAATATCATACCCGATAAGGTATAAAATTACGTCACCCCGAGCTTTTCAAGTGCCGATTACATCGAAAATAAGTAGAAAATAGGTTTTTACTAACTTAGGGGGTTTAAATCCGATATGGATCAATCAGGCAAGCTGACTGTCAAGCATTTTCTCTACAAAAGGTCTTGCGAAGGAATTTCCTTTGAAAGACCAAAGAAGTCGAATTACTAAGTAAGTAGGTCTGACAAAACTCATATTTCATACATTGTTGAAGAATAAATTCATTGTTTATGCCGTTAACCAGTCAAAATATTGAATCAGAACTTAGCTACGCATATCTCCATGCCATTGCAAGTAAGGCTGGCATAAACTGCTCCATAGTGAATAGGCATTCTGACAATTATGGAACTGACGCCACAATAGATTACTATGACAATATTCCCAACACTTATATCACTGATGTTTCATTTAGAGTTCAACTCAAGGCTACGACAAAAGCAATTGTAGAAAATAAAGGTCATTTTTCGTATTTTCTCAAGGAGATCGATCAATACGATCGAATGAGAACTGATAAGGGGCAGCCTCACAGGATCTTGGTTGTTTTATTTCTGCCAGATAAGCCAGATGAATGGCTTGACTGTACTCCGGATCAATTAATTTTGAAAAAAGCTGCTTATTGGGTTTGTCTATATGGAGCTGATGAATCTGATAATAAAACAGGAGTGACTATTTATTTACCAAAAGCAAATCTTTTGACCCCTTCAAGCCTTATTGGCTTAGCTCAAAATGTAGGCATGGGCAATATTCCAATTTATAAAAAGCCTTGAGATGAAAATTTTAGATCTATCACCAATAGATATAAGAGATTTTGCAGTAAGTCTTGGTTGGAAAATTGTTCCTGAGGCTGTAAAGGACGGATTATTTGTTCTTAATAGTCCATTGGATGACTTTAAGCAATTGGTCTTTCCAAAAGATCCCATAGAAGCCAAAGGCACTGAGGCAATTTTTATAGCCATTAGTAAATTATCAAGCATTACAGGTTTAAGTGAATTTGCTCTTACGGAAAGAATCCGAGAGGTCAATGAAGATGTGTTAACCTTAAGGTACTATTCGGAGGATAAGCCTATTCATTCTCTTTCATTTCAAGAAGCTATTGACGCCATTGAAGGAACAAAAGATTTACTATTATCAGCAGCAAGTTCAGTAGTAACACCAAAAACTTATCATCCCAGATTGTCTAGAAACGAAGCGGTTGAGCTTATCAAGAAAACGAAGTTCAGACATACAGAAGAGGGAAGTTTTGTTTTAAAGGTGTCCTGTCCCCTTGAAATGGATGGTATTCCAACAATAGATTTATTCGGTGAGACAATAAATCTGCCATTCACTAGACAGACATTCGCATTAGTAAACAGGGCTACAGGAGAATTAATCAATTCCATTGAATCCAATACCCAAGAAGAATTTATTGTCAACCAGAAATCAATTGATAATCCTATTCTGTCATATAATTTCTGTGACTCCCTCATAGAATTATTTGATGAAGAGAGACAAACTCCCTATGATTTGAATTTTCGATGGAGCCCTGCCCTAATAAAAAAAATACCAGCCCCAAAGCTGCAGCCGACTATCAGAATACCATATTCTTTTAAAGCCAAGTTTGAAGAAATTAGAGCAGAATTAAAACCGGAAAACAAAACGCTAACCGATACTTTCATTGCCACCGTGGAGAGTTTAAATGGAGATATCGGAAACGATGGAAAACGATCAGGCGAAGTTAGACTTGCTATTCTTCTAGAATCAGAAATTGTAAATGCAAGAGTAATGTTAAATCCAATGCAGTATGAGGAGGCTGACAAAGCCCATATGAGCCCAGGTTCCTATATCAAAGTCAGAGGTAAGCTTAATCCAGGAAAGAATTTAAGGCTACTGAACGAGATAACAGAATTTGTCTTAATAAAAAATTAATCTGAACAATGTTACTAGGATAAATTTCATAGGCGAAAAATCTTTCTATTAAATTTTCGAGTTACCATGGAAATATCCGGAACCCTCACCGTAAAACACTTCCTTTATAAAGGGTTACCACGCGCCTTTGAATCAGATAACAAAAAGCGGTTTCCGATCTACACTCGCATCGGACTTGGCAAAACTCAATTTGATTTTAGAAGTGACTTTCAATCATTCCTTGGGAATAGAGCTAATTTAAATGATGTAGAGCTCAAAGAAATCGGCTACAAGACTGAAAAGGAGTTCGACGCTGTATACGAAAAAACAGGAACAGAAATTGGAAAAGCAATAGAAGTAGAAAGGAAGATTATCTGGGAGATTGGCGACTTACTGCGTAAACATAATTATAATCCTACACAAAAAGGAGGACGACAAGTCATCAACCATTTCATGAAGCCCCTGTTTGCCGTGGCTAATGAAGGATGCATCTCTCTCTTGAAAGACACCTTATATAACTCTCCAAAATTAAATGAAGTGACTTCAGAACTTCAGGTAGGGATAAATTGGGAAAGTCGATTTGGTATTATTTATAAACTACTATCGTTCTTTTCAAAAGGACCCCTGGAGGAAATAATGTTAAAATTTAAAGAGGCTAATGGTTTACTTCCATTGATCTCTGAATTTGAAAAATTCAAGGAAAGCAAGAGCCGGTCATCAGCATTAAAAAACCCTCATGACATTATCCTCCCTTATGAGAGCATTATGTCATATCAATGGAAGTACTACGAATTGGAAAATGAATTCAGATCGTTTCTTAAAGACAAGGGGCTTAAATCAGATACGATTGACGATACTCTTTCAATAGTAAACTATTCGCTAAACCGTTACTTTCAGGCGCTCAAGATCAGGGCATTTTCCGATGCGATATTCCCATCTCCTGGCTTAAAGCCATTACCCTTGAGGTCATAAAAACGGCCAATTTAGTTCATAAATAGACATTTATGAGTCAGGATATCTGCTTCTGAGTTCTCCTTGGGTCGCAAGCAAGTATATTTGCATTATCTACTTGCTTTACTATATTTGTTCCCATAAACGCTTCTGTTAATCACAAAAAGGAACAATAAATAAATTAAGATGACCCAAAAAACAGTGATTGAACTACCTCAAGAAGACCTGATCGAGATCAGATCAACATTGAAAAAACTCTTAATCGCAGCAGAAAACACTGGCAAAGTTGAACGTCCGGATTTTCTATCGAGAAAAGAGTTCATGGCGAAGGCCAGAATCTCTCACAACAAAATGAATACCCTTCTTAGATCAGGAAAATTAAATTTCACCAGGCTTGGACCACGGATAATTTCGATTCCCCTAGAAGAATTATTTCGCTATCAACGCGGTGAAGTAAAATAAATGTAGAGAATTCAACTCGCTAATTCCCTCATGTTAATTACTTCAGTCAAAGACGAAACATATCTTTTGGCAAGGCTTAATTCTCTGGATATGCTGCCAGAGCAGAATGAATTTGAGCTAAGCAACGGTGAGAAATCGCAATTCTTTGAAGCTGATGAAGAAGGGAATATCATATTGAACTATTTTAACTTATCCGGTGGTCATTACTCTTGGAAAAAATCGGGAGCTAAGTACCCAAGGCGTTTCCAGAGAGTTAGACTCAGACGACCGAAAGACGATCAGAAATATTCACAGCCCAAGGGAAGTCCACAATTTCCATTTTTCACTCCTGGAGTAATTGAGTGTTACAAGGAATCCAAACCAATTAAAACTTTATTTGTAGTCGAAGGCGAGTTCAAGGCATTCAAGGGTTGGCTTTGTGGCTTAAATATTATAGGTATCCCTTCCATTCATGGATTTTACAGCCAGGAGCAAAAGGGGAAATTACATCAAGACATCGAGACTCTCTTAGTTCAATGTAAAGTCAGGCAAGTAGTGTTCCTTGCAGATGCCGACATCTTATCTACTCATTGGGCTCCTGGAAAAGACCTTTCAAAAAGAGCCAATAGCTTTTACGCGGCGATCAAAAATTTTAGAGAAAGCCTTGAGTTGCTACTCACTAATCCCCTTGAGTTAATTGTCTTTAGTCACATTCTGCCTAAGTATGACAATGAAAATGCAAAAGGCCTGGACGACCTTCTTTCAACATATACTTCAGTTCATGATAAAATTATATCCGATCTCAATAAACTTCACCTTGCCTCAGATTATTTCAAGGGATTTATTCTTAACGATGTCAATACTGACTTAAAAAAGATATTTAAATATCTAGGTCTTAATAGCCCGGGAGAATTTTTTGAAACTTACAAGGCCGGCATAGGCGATCAAGAATTCATTTTCCGTGGAAGAACTTTCAAACAGGATTCTGAGAAGCATTCGCTCGAAGAAATTCGGTCGGAAATTCCGTACATCCGGGTAGGTGTCAAATTCTATAAAACAATCTATACCCCTCAAGCTGACGGAAAGACACTTCTCAATTTAAAGGAATGGACTCGATCATGTATTGAGATGGATCATGGCAAAGAATATGTCAAACAAGTGGAGCGATACGAAGACTGGTGCTACGTTCCCAATCATATTCAGTACCAGCAGTCCATCAATGGGTTTTACAATCGCTACCACGCAATTAGCCATTTACCCGAGCCAGGCAAGTGCGAAAAATCCTTAGAGTTTATTCGACACATTTTTGGCGAACACTATGAAAAAGGACTCGACTATATTCAATTGCTCTATATAAAACCAACCCAAATTCTCCCAGTGCTGTGCCTAGTAAGTGAAGAGAGGAATACAGGCAAGACAACATTTTTGAATTGGCTTACAGCAATCTTTGGAAGAAACGCTACAATAAATCGCAATGAGGATTTTGAATCTCAATTCAATAGCGGATGGGCTGGGAAATTAATAATAGCTGTTGATGAAACTTTCATCGATCGAAAAAAAATCTATGAAAGAATAAAATCATTGTCTACCGGCAAGACAATGAAAGTTGAAGCTAAAGGCCAGGATAGTGTAGACGCCGAATTTTTTGGGAAAGTGATTTTGTGCAGTAATAATGAAGATAGTTTTATTCCGGTAGACAGCAATGAAATTCGTTTTTGGGTCCGAAAAGTAATTCCTTTTGAAAGCGAAGACCCTCACCTACTTTCAAAATCATTAATCCCCGAGATCCCCGCGTTTCTACAATACCTCTTAGAGAGGCAACTCACCACATCTCATCAAACGCGAATGTGGTTCAGTCATTCAGATATTCAGACCGAGGCACTGTCATTAATAGTTCAAAGAAACAAGTCCTACTTAGAGAAGGAACTGACCGAACAGATAACTGAGGCTCTGATCGATTGGGATCTGGATGAAGTGAAATTCACACTGACAGACCTTTCAACTATTCTAAATCAAAGTGGCATCCGGGAGCCTCATTTTAAAATTAAGGATTTGTTGACGAGAAAGTGGAAGCTTGAATTTAAGAACTCGACCTATATCAAATGGATACACCTGGAAAACGGAGAGCGAAATAGTTACACTGTAAAGGGGAAGCACTACACTTTTTCAAGAGCCCTTTTTGGACTGCCATCAAGAGGATTAGACAATCAAATTCAAATTCAAAAATGCGGTTGACACGGTTGACAGAGATGGTTTACACTAATAAGTATATGATTTTCAAATATTTAAATATCAACCCAAAATCAACCAAGTGTCAACTTGAAATCAACTTTTCAAATGCGCAACAAGAGAACTGTCAACTCTTTAAAAACCCGGTTGACAATCAGTTGACTCTTAAGTCGCTAATAACCATCGACTTAATACTGTCAACCGTGTCAACCGCAAAATCGAAAAGTTTGCCGCACGTAAAAAAATATTCAGAACAATAACGAAACAATTAAATCAAACAATTATAACCATGAAACAATTTATCATTCAATCAAAAGGCGGGGCCGGAAAGTCGTACCTCGCAAAACTATTATCCTTAAAGGCTGAAAAGGAAGAGAGGGAGACTTACTTTCTGGATTGCGACAACTCTTCTGCTTCCAGTACCAAATTCTTCAACGGAATAAAAGATCGCAAAAGTAAGTATGTGAAGTTTTCGAGTTTCAATCTCCTTGGTCCGGACAAAAAAATAGATCGGACAAGGTTCGACACCTTTTTGTCTGAAGTGGAGAAACTAGAAAATGTTGTAGCTGACTTCGGAGCTACATCAAGTGATCAACTCCTTTACTACATGATGGAGGAGCAAAAAAACGGGGTTCTGGAAACTTTCGCGGAGATGAATATTCAATTGCTCTTAGTTGTTGCTGGTGGTGGCTCAGCAAAAGAATGTGTCGAGTTCTTCGGATTGGCAAATAAAATACCTGGTATTGGTTCCATCACACATCTTGTTGCAAACGAATTTCAGGGCGGAGTTAACGGAAAAACTGTGAAGGAGTTCACAAATTCTAAAATTCAGATTGGCAAACTCCATGATGATGCGAATAGTGAAGCCCAAAAAGAATGGGACAAACTAATGATAGATGGAGTCGTGTATTCCGACATTATGAACATCACCGTGATCAGAAGACGTAGGATTGTCAACTATCTAGACAACATCTTCAATCAAATCAACTCCCTATGAGCTGGATCAAAAGTGAGAGAATTGAATTCATCAACGAGTATGAGCGGAAATATGGGGTTCGTCTTTCAGAAAATGACGAAATGCTGCCAATTATCCATTTCATTTTCGATGCCGGAAAGTCGACAGATTCACGGCTATCCGAAACAAAAAGATTAATTGCAAAATTAGAGCAAACGGTAGACCTGTCAGTTGAAATGATAAGTCCTAAGACTTATCATTTCGCCGGAGGGGAAGCATTGAAATGGCAGATAGGAATTGGAATCAAAATATTAATGGTGATAGCGGGACTATTAATTGTCTCGTGGTCATTCTATTTCTATTGGAGGTCCCATAATGATCTAAAGACAGCTCAACAAATTCTTGCCTCGGCTCCAATGATTGAAAAGAATTTGCTTCAGAGTGTTCGCGAGGATGGCCGTGGTTATTACTTCCTTGAATTTAATAAACCGAAAGATGATGGCATACACTTCTTTATAGAATATGAACTGATGGATAACGGCTCTGCCCGGGTCTATTTAAATAAAAAATAAAAGTAAGAATTATGGAAAAGGGTTTAATCAAAACTTGGTTGCTCAATAAAAAACCTCGGGTCTATTCGATCATCGTTCAATCCTACTTCGACAAGCTTTCCAGCTTAAGGACCGCATTATTTATTGAGTGGCTTGCCTTAGAGCTTGACCTGCCTATTGAAACGATAAATAAATCCAGCATCAGTTCCGCCCTGAGGCGTTATCGGAAGAGAATAAATAATAAGGAAGGTACTAGCCAAAAAATATCTCGCGAAAAACTCCGAGAGGAATTTGATACAGATATTCCAGATAGGATTTCCTTTCAGTAGTTCAAATCAAAAGTGAATCACGAATAGACCTAAAGCGAATATTTTGAATCAGTAATGACATCAAAAGAAACATTTTGCACCATCTATAAATCAAAAGTGAAAAGTATAGTCAGTTTTAGTGCATGGAAGAGTAAGGGCAAGATTAAAAACCGAAACGGTTTTTCTCTTGTTTTTTCCGCTTCGCTTCAAAAAGGGGCAAGCCCCCAGCGACAAGCCGCTTCACCCATTAACGTTCATTATGAATAAAAAAAAGAATCCCGACCTGGTCAGAAACATTCATTATCTAATTCGTCTTAATAAACCCGAAAACGAATCATTCCATAATCTCCTAAAACAGGCGGGTAATATGAAACCAATGCCGTTTATCCGGGAAATGATGACCAACGGTGTTGTGACGGCTCCTCTCAAAAGAGAGCAGAAGGTCTCAACTGAAAGATTACTTAACACGATGATAGAATATCGCGGAAATTTTCGGCGGCTAAGCAGCTTAATCAAGGCACATGATCCCAGTCTTAATTACGAAATCGAGGAACTAGTGAAATCCATGCAGAAAGTAATTGATAAGCTATGATTGGGAAAATGAAATCCAATATCAGTCTTAAAGATACCCTGGACTATAACATAAAGGAGCATTCAGAAATCATTTCGATTAATAATGTCTTTGGCGAAAACTGGAAGGAGATCGAAATGCAGATGCTGGCGAGGCAAAAGCTCTATGAAGGACGAGCGCAAAATCTTACTGCACATATCTTTCTTTCCCCAAGTATCGAGGATGGCAAAAAATTAAATCTCTTAGATTGGAAAGAGATCGCTCATTCATTTCTAGAAAAGGCCAAAATTACTACCCATCAATCAATCGCATTCCTGCATCAGGACAAAGAACATTTTCACTTGCATATCGTGGTTAATCGCATCGAAGAAAATGGAAATTTATACCGACATAAGAATGAGCTTGCACTGAGTCAACGCCTCGGCGATGAAATTGCAAAGGAAAGGAACATGATTCGAGCTTCAGTGGTGAGGAAAGAAAGGCAACTTGCAAAAAGGATGGGAGTTAGTATCTCCGGGACGCAGGGTAGCATTGAGAAAATGCGAAAAGATGCTCGCGATGCCGCGAAAACATCTTTCAATAGCGAAAACGTTTTTACCACTCAAAAATATTTCGAAAGCCTTGAAACAAAAGGCTACAAAGTAAAAGTCTACTTCGGAAAGACACCTGATAGAATTTCAGGCTATGCACTTGCCAAAAAGGGGGAGCGCCTTGTTAAAGCATCGACGCTTGGGAGTGAATTCACTATTCAAAGGCTGACAGATGGCTTTGATCAAAATTCGAATGATAAATCCATCAAAATAGGTCCAGTCAAAAATCAAATCGAAAACATTTTAAATGAAAGCTTCACAGAATCCATCAAAGGCCAGAAGAATTTTGACCCGCTAAAATATTTTGACATCATTAGATCAAAGGGGTGTCATGTAAAAGAGCATTTCAAAGATGACACAAGAACACTTAGAGGCTACGGGATTGAAAAAGACGGAGTGTTCTTTAACTCATCCGAAATCGGATCGGAATTTACATTGACTAGTCTCAAGAAAAGAGCAACTGACCTGATCGGGCAACACAATCAGGTGCAAGGCGAAAGTGCATTCGTCACACAGAACAAATATTTTCCCGGATCGGCGGGAAAGCCAAATAAAGATATCGCGGAGAATGTTTCCAAAGAATTAATTCGCGCCATTGATTTAGTGAAAATCGAAACTGACCTTAAAGAGTTAACAAGTGGCCATCGATATAAATCCTACAATGAGTTTATCCATGCGATTGAGGAAAAAGGCTACCATGTTCATTTACGCTATGACCAGGGGGAACTATCAGGATATGCTGTTCATAAGGGTACAGAACATTATCTAGATAAGGAAATTGGAAATGGAAAGTTCAGTCTTGATCTATTGATTGAAGAAGGACTGTTTAAGGAAACTGAAGCCAAAACTAATAAGCAGGCAGAAAAACTGATTCGAGATATTCCCATAAAAACAGAAAATCAGGGATCTCATTTGGAAACCAATCCACCACGCAATGTCACCAACCCTTCGAGCGAGGCACACATCAATTTTTTGGAAAGAGAGAGCAAAAAGAAAAAAGAACTAGAGAAAGAGCTAGCGCGAAAACGAATTGCATCTGAAATATTGTTGCACGCAAAAGAGATCATCCGCGAGAATAAATCCTTTGATGCTATGAAATTTCTAAACCAGCTAAAAAGGAATGGCTTTGTGGTGATTGAACATCGATTTCCGGATACACGCATTCTTAGAGGATATGCTGTTCAAAAGTATGGACATACTTTTCAGGCTTCAGAGATCGGGAAAGGGTTTACTTTTAGCTCATTACAAAAATTGGAAAAGAATTTGGTATTACCTCAAGTTGAAAATGAACCGGGTATCAAGTATAAAATGTAATAAGTCTCTAGACTGAGTACTCAGAGTTTCAAAAGTTTATCAACTTTCTGGAGTATCTCGTTAGGCTTAACTTTCAAAATTTCGGCGAGCTTATAAACAGTATGTAGGGTTGGGTTATACCTGCCGCGCTCCATATCGGAAATATAAGAGCGATCAAGTTCAGAATAATCAGCGAGCTCTTGCTGGCTTAGCCCACGTTCTTCACGCAATAGCTTGATTACCTTGCCAAAGGTCTCGTTTATGTCCTCTTTCACAAGAGGCAAGCTATTTATATGTGTGTTTTAGACTTGTGGACTATAACAGTCATTAGTATATTGGCATTGAAAATAATTAACATGAAAGAGGAGAAAATTACATTTCAAATCAAAGACTATCCGTTAGAGAAATTCACTAACGCCGAGCTCTATTACATAATATCCTCGCTTCTTGGGCTCGGTGATCCTGGATTCTGCCCAGAACAACTTTATCTATCGTTTGATCAAATGAGTTCTGATGTGGCAGCCATCCGTTTTCTTTTGATAACGGCAGATATTCATTATGATAAAAACGAAAAGAAGGAAGTCACTTGCTTTCATTTAGGTCAGATCGATTCTGAATTTGACGAGATTCAAATCTACTCAAGCTATTGTAGTCGATCAGCGTTTGATCATGAAAAGGAAAAGGTAAATGTTTCCTTTATTCGATCTGCTATAGTCGAAAAAAGTGATCCAAATGAATTTCGTCCATTAACATTTTTAAAAGGCATTAGCAGGATTTTATCACAGTCCGAATTTTTTGAGCGAAAAGAAAATAATCTTTTTAAGTTTCATTGGAACAGCCCACTACCCGAACAGATAAAGCACTCCTTTGATTTTGGAGAAATTGGTGCATTGGGAACTAACTTCTCTGGTGACTATTATCTCATTGTCAAACCGTCCTATCAAAAATTTGGCGGTGTAAAAGTAAGTACGTTTAAGGTTTTCGATAATGAAGATGATGAGTTTATGAATGAATATGTTCAGGACAAAATTGAAATGTCAGACACATTTATCGACTGTGAGAGCATTCAAAGATATGATCGAGGTGAGACTGAGAGCATGTGTTTTATTTTAAGTGATCAGAAAACTGCAACAAACCAATCGAAACTTGCGATTGTGGAAGATCCACAGAAGCATAAGTCTGGAATGCTGCCCGTTATTAGCGAAACTGTTTATCGGTTACTTGTTGACTTAACTCCGTTAACAAAAGAAAAACTCTTGTCGGGTGAAACAATTGAAGAGCTAATTATTAACTGCAAACAGAAATATGAAGAAGAGTTTGATCTACATTTTCCTTCACTAGGAATTGCTGGTGCACACGAAGTAGCCTGGCAAGAAGTTTTTAGTGATTTTAATGATGATATTTGGAAAGAGGACGATAATAATTAGAGTAAAGTAACATTCATAGTGTAGCTATTGAAAATGAAAAAAAAGACCAACCCCGTTGATGGTTTAACCACTACGGAAATATGTTTGGCACGAGAGGCTCTGATGCTAGAGGATATTAAAAAAATTAAGAAAACCGATATAAGCAAGGTACGACTCCCTGAAAAACCAAGCCGCGTGAGTCCATTTTAATCTCCGTTTGTTGCTTATTTGACACTTTATCATTACCTTTTGGCATTAGATAAACCCCATTATTTAGGGTTTATCGCGTAACAGAAAGTAATGGCCAGAAGTACATATCTATCGTCTAACCTCACACAGCCCCAGATTGAACTCCTGCTAATGCTGGATGACCAAGAGTTGAATATCTTCTCTTTGGACCAAGTAAAAAAAATAGCAGGTAAGAAATTCAGCAACGTTAGTGAGCTGGTAGAGAACCTTGTTCATAAAAAAATACTCTCACGGATAGAACGCGGTAAATTCTGTAAAGCCAATTTCCGTGACGAAAATGTCATCGGATGTTTCCTGGTTGATGGTGGAGCTGTAGCGTACTGGTCTGCCTTGAACAAACATGGTCTTACCGAGCAATTTCCCAATACTGTCTTTATACAATCCACGAGACTTAAACCAACCAAAGCAGTTTTTGGTACGAAGTATCAATTCATAAAAATCACAAAGACCAAAAGGGCCGGAATAGTCAGACAGGGCTTTGGCAATAATCAATACTCCATGACTGATGTAGAAAAAACAATCGTGGATTGTTTTGATCTACCGCAATATTCCGGCGGATATGCCGAACTATTACGCGCATTTAATCAAGCCAAACTTGATCCATCAAAATTGATCAGTTATTGCAAAGCGGTTGCAAATAAGTCCATTACAAAAAGGATGGGCCTGTTAGCCGAAATGCTTAAACCGGAGCAACTAAAATCATTTATTGACTTTGCGAAAAAAGAAGTCAATCAAAAATATAACTTGTTTGATCCGGCCGGTCAGGACGAAGGTGAATTTGTAAACGCATGGCGGCTAAGACTGAACACCGATAAGGAACAGATTATGAACATCGTTAACAAACAATACTGATGATTCTGCAAAAGGAAATATTGACAATGGCCGAGCAGAAGGGTGTAGTAAAAAGTACCATTGATAAAGATTGGGTGCTCGGGCATTTTCTGGCAGCTATTTATTCCGAACAGAAGTTGCGCGAAACATTGATCTTTAAAGGTGGCACCTGCTTGAAGAAATGCTGGTTCCCGGATTATCGGTTTTCCGAAGACCTTGATTTCACTTCGCGCCAGACTGGTTTTGAATTAAAGCAAAATCACCTCGATTTCATTTGTTGGCATGTAAAAGAGAATGCTTCCATCCCTACACATATTGAATCGTTAAGGCCACTCAAGTTTCAAGATCAGCTTACGGGGTATGAGGCCGTCATAAAATTCTGGGGTTCGGATCATCCAAGGAACGAAGCGCCCTCACCTCCAGACCGATGGCACACTAAAATAAAATTAGAGATCACCTTATTTGAGAAAGTATTGTTCGATCAGGTTGATAAGCAAATCATTCACCCATACTCTGATCAATTATCGATAAATCCTAATGCAGTTCCATGCTATGTAATTGAAGAAATGCTAGCAGAGAAATTAAGAGCATTGATCCAACGGTCTTATACAGCGCCGCGCGATTATTACGACATCTGGTATCTCTCGAATACAATTCAAGATTTGAACTGGCAGAAAATTGCAGAAGCCTTTCACGAAAAGATGAAATTCAAAGGGCACAAATTCACCGGTATTGATCAGTTTATTAATGACAACAACGACAAGAAATTAAAAGGTGCTTGGAAGAATAGTCTTGGGCATCAGATAGCCAGTGAGCAATTGCCAGAGTATGAACTAGTAAAAGAAAACCTGAGTAAATTGCTCAAGGGAATAAAGTAATATGGTAGCAATTGATTATTGCCACCCAATCTAAAAGTACAACAGATGCATATCACGCAACTCACGCCAAAACAATCCCTCAACAAGGTTTATCTTAAAGAAAAGGTGACTAGAGCGAACATAGAGCTGTTCAAGAAGAACTTGATTGAGCTCTTTGATAGCATTAACTCGGATGAAAGTGAGGAGTATGCAAAGAACTTGGTCACGAAGTTTTTGTATAACACGTATTACAATGGTAAAAACCAAATCAATACTGCCGATCGCATCGACTTAGCTATATACGAAGACAAAAAACCTGTTGTCATTTTCGAAGCAAAACTGCCTGAGTCATCCGGGATGGTTGAAGTTCTTGATTTGAATGCGAAGGCCTTTCATCAATTGATGCTTTACTACCTGCAAGAAAGAATTGACCATAGCAACAACGACATCAAGTACGTTGTCATAACGAATATTTACGAGTGGTTCATTTTTGACGCATCGGTCTTTGATGGTTTCTTTTACAAGAACACAGCGTTGACGAAAGAATATAATGACTGGAAGAACGGTCGTAAGCCAGGGAAGGAGCGTGACTTTTTCTACAATGATATTGCCAAACCATTTCTAAAAAACTTCAAAGAAGAAATCAAATTCACGTGGTTTGACTTAAAAGCCGTTGAAAAAGTTGTCAAGAGCGCAACACAGAAAGATGACTCAAAGCTGATCGATCTTTATAAGATTCTTTCTCCAGTTCATTTACTGAAGCAACCGTTTGCTAACGACAGCAATTCTCTCGATACTAAATTCTATGGCGAACTTCTTCATATTATTGGTTTGGAAGAAGATAAAGATGACGGAAAGAAACTTATCCAACGGAAGAAGAAACCTGATGCCGGGTCTTTGCTGGAAAATGCCATCAATATTTTAGTGGCTGAAGATCGTCTGCATAAATTACCAAAAGATGGTGCAGATTATGGAGAAAAAACTGAAGAACGTTTATTCAATGTGGCGCTTGAGTTGTGCATAACATGGATCAACCGGGTTCTTTTTCTCAAATTGCTTGAAGGCCAATTGCTTACTTATCATACCGGTGATAAAAGCTATCGCTTCCTAGATTTTAAAAACATCCCTAACTATGATGAGTTAAACAAGCTCTTTTTTCAGGTGCTTGCACGGAAAGAGAGTGAACGAACAGGGGCTATTCGTAATAAATTTATCCGCGTTCCTTACTTGAATAGCTCACTGTTTGATATTAGCGATTTGGAAGATGACGCTATTCGCATCAATAGTCTGGATGACGGATTGAAATTAAGGATTTCTGGTTCTACTGTACTTAAAACAGAAAATGGTAAAAAGCGCGAAGGTGAATTACCAACACTTCAATATCTTTTTGAATTTCTGGACGCATATGATTTTAGCTCAGAGGGAAAAGAAGAAATACAGGAGGAAAACAAAACACTGATCAACGCCTCTGTTCTAGGATTGATCTTTGAAAAAATCAATGGCTACAAGGATGGTTCATTCTTTACTCCAGGTTTCATTACCATGTATATGTGCCGCGAAACCATTCGAAGAGCGGTCGTGCAAAAATTCAATGAAGTGAAGAAATGGAAGCTTGAAAGCCTTAGTGAATTGCACAATAACATTGATAGCAAAGACATTAAGATGGCCAATGACATAATCAACAGCCTGAAGATTTGTGATCCTGCTGTTGGCTCTGGACACTTCTTAGTTTCAGCACTGAATGAGATCATTGCAATAAAATCGGAACTTAAAATTTTGACTGATCGTGATGGGAAAGTCTTGCGCGATTACTCAATAGAAGTTATAAACGATGAACTGATAGTTTCTATAGGTCAGAATGAATTCTTCGAGTACAAGCCCAGCAATAAAGAAAGTCAGCGCGTGCAGGAGGCTTTATTTCATGAGAAACAAACGATTATTGAAAACTGTCTTTTCGGAGTGGATATAAATCCTAATTCCGTTAAGATTTGCCGTCTGCGTTTGTGGATTGAGTTGCTGAAGAATGCTTATTATACAACTGACAGTAAGTTCACCCAGCTTGAAACCTTACCCAACATTGATATAAACATAAAACAGGGTAATTCACTGATAAATAGATTTAAAACGAATTTTAAAATAACGGATTTCAAGAGCAATAAAATAAGAGAATCTTTTCACCGCAAATTCAAACAATATTCAGTAGATGTGTTTGCGTACAAAGAATGCAGGGAAAAATTAGAAAAAGATTCCATTCGAAAAAGATTATTGGAGTTTCAGAATTTTATTAACGACCTATTTAGACTTGACCTAGCGGAACATAAAAGCATCAAAAAACTGGAAGAAGAATTGGGTCAAACAGGTCTCGGCTTCGACTACTCCAGTCAAGATAAAACCTTTGAGGACCGTGTAGCTAAACTTCAGGAGAAAATTGAGATAGCAAACCAAGCATTAGCGAACAAGCTAAAAATCTTTCAGTTCGCATTTGAGTGGCGGTTTGAATTTCCGGAAGTGTTGGATAATGAAGGAAATTTTATTGGCTTTGATGCGGTAATTGGGAATCCACCTTACATTGATGTAAAATCGTTACCCAAGACTTTTGTAAATTATCTATTTGAACAATATGAGGGAGCGAACAACAGAGTCAATCTATTTTCGTCATTTATTGAGTCCTCCTTGTCTTTAATTACAAAGAAAGGATTCCTTGCTCAAATAATTCCAACCTCTTTATCATCTCAATCCTCTTACAAAGATCTTCGAAAGATCCTTCTGCGTGAGAGCAGGATATTGAATATGGTTAGACTACCCAGCGAAACGTTTGGTGAGCATATTGGTGATGTAAAGGTCGACACTATGATTATTATTCTTAGTAACGAGAAGGATCTCTCCGATCTCACTACAATAATTGCATATGGGACTTACAATAGAATTAGTGCAATAGATATTGCAACAGCAGATAGCCATCAGTTCGTAAGTCAAGATGATTGGCTAAACTTTGACGACTTCAAATTCTCATTCAATCTAAGCGATAAAAGTTTGTCAATTCTGGAAAAGTGTAAAGAAAACACTGAGACATTGGGAGCATGTGCTGATTTTAGTTTGGGGCTAACACCTTATGATAAATATCGTGGTCACACTGACGATCAGATTAAAAATCAAGTATTTCATGCGCAACTAAAAAAAGATTCAACTTTTCAGCCTTTGCTTTTAGGCAATGATGTACATCATTATAATGTTGTTTGGAACGGGGAAACCTGGATAAGTTATGGTGATTGGCTTGGTGCCCCACGTCAGAAACGATTTTTTACAGAAAAAAGGATTATTGTCAAACAAATTATCGATTGGTCATCAAAGAAAATTTGGGCGGCAATTACTGACAAGGAGTTGTATAATACTCAAAATGCTTTCGTAATAATACCTCACAAAGGTTACATACACGAGTACATCCTCGCGCTGCTTAATTCGAATTTAATGAGCTATTATCATAAAAAAACTTTTGTAGATGAATATAAGGCAAGATTTCAAAAGATACTCATAAAGGAATGCAAGCTCTTTCCTATCAAGAAGATTGATGCCAAGGCTCAAGACAAGTTCAAAACTCAAGTAGACAAGATTATTGACGCTAAAAATAATAACCCAAAGGCAGACACTAGCCTCATAGAAAACAAGATTGATAAAATGGTCTATCAGCTTTATGAGTTGACTGAGGATGATATAAAGATTGTTGAAGAAACTTAGCACTGAAATCTCAAAAATTTGGTACTTTAGTTCTGAAGCCCACCCGTGTAGTCAATAGCTGTATGGGATGGGCTTTTTTAGTTAGTCGAAAATTTAATTGTCGAACGAATACCCATGAATTGATAACGCGAACTGGATAAAGATAGATTCCTTAAATATGAGTACTCCCGACTATCAAAAGGAACTGTATCAAAAACTTGCTGCCACGTTTCCGAATGTAGTAAATGAATGGCGTACTTTCTCAAGTGGAGAAAAGAACAAATATGGTCCGAGGGTAGACATAGCAATTGGCCCATACAATATCGAAGGAATTCCAGAAAACTTAACGAATCACTATAACGCATTGGTAAAACAAGAACCTGTAAAAAGTTTCCTGCAAAAGGCCCACAATTTTCATATCCAAAATCTGGACTCAACTATTTATGATGAAGTTATTCACCCAGGTTTTTTAGAAGTTGTTGAGAGAAACCAGAATGCTCGATGCTTGATCGCAATAGAGATTGAGAATCTAAACTCAAGGAAACATATTATGGGAAGTATAGTTAACGCAGCCGCTTTGGGACGGATTGGCATTGGGATCGGCTTTACGAACAAAGCACTTAAATCTTTTCTCAGAATCATTAACTATTTAAGCTTTCTAAAAAATGTTGAAAAGAATGGATATGATACAGCCAATTTTTTAGTGCTTAGCATTGATCAGATGGACGAGCTGTTAAATGATCCAATTAAATAATTATATCTAGCCATAACCACCTACCTATGTCAAAAATTAGCCTAACGAAAGAAATCAATGAAATCAAAAATCAATTAGCCTATGCTAAGAACATTGGATTTTTCTTTGGAGCAGGCACTTCCTGTGCTCTTAATATTCCAAATATTGATACGCTTACAAAGGTAATTGAGGGTGATCTTGCTGGAGACCTAAAGAAGAACTTCTCGCTTATAAAGAATGATTTAGCCTTAACAATAACAGATAGACAGGTAAACATTGAAGACATCTTGAATCAAACTCGCAGAATAAGGGAAATAACTGGTGAGAGTGATAAGGATTATATCAAAGTAACAGGGAAATGTGCTAAAGAACTAGATAAAGAAATTTGCACACAGATCTACGACAAAATATTTGAAAA
>Ga0206976_1089_pt1 | contig 30897 bp, 23 predicted proteins | sample Alteio_BWOrgHeat_82_FD_152926 | JGI IMG/M metagenome (GOLD analysis project Ga0206976, IMG submission 152926) | Enriched cells from forest soil in Barre Woods Harvard Forest LTER site, Petersham, Massachusetts, United States -... | ecosystem: Environmental > Terrestrial > Soil > Temperate forest >... | reverse complement strand
GAGAGGCAGTGGCAAAATTCAACCCAAAAAAAATTGAAAAGAACACCTGGTTATTAAAAGCAGGCACCGTTTGCAATGAGTCGTATTTCATTGAGAAAGGTATTATGAGGTCCTATACTTATGATCTTGAAGGCAACGAGGTAACCACTGCATTTTATTCGGAAAATACTTTTGCGAGCGACCTGCTCTCATTCTTCAAAAGAACGCCTGCAAAAGAATATATCCAGGCCATAACAGATTGTGAAACCTGGTATATTACTTACGACGACATGCAGGCAAGCTTCCATGCTATGCCCGAATTTCGTGAATTTGGACGGCTGAACATCGTGAATCAATATAGCATATTGAAAGAAAGAATGTTGTCGGCGCTACAGGAAACGGCAGAACAACGTTACAGCCATCTGGTCAGCTCAAGTCCTGAGATATTTCAAAACGTGCCCCTTAAATACATCGCCTCTTACCTGGGCATTACCGATACCTCGTTGAGCAGGATCAGGAAAGAATTTGTTAAAAAATAGCACGACCCTCATTTCTTGCCATTTGCGAAGTGTAAGCCAGGATATTTGATTTTCCTTTGTTTTATTATTTTAAACAACACATCAAATGGCAAATTACATATCAGGCATGCCCCTTTGGGCCATCGTGCTATTCATCGCAAGCTTTCTCTATTCAATTGCTTTCATCGCAAACCCGGCAAAACAAGCGGCGCTCAACGCCGGAATGTCTCCACGCAAATCAAAAAATATCCAAATCGGTATTTTTGTTTTTTACATTCTTTACCTCGCTTATATTTCCTTTTTTTCTTTAAAAGGCGAGTTTGATGTAAACTCCATACCACCTAAAGTGACCATCTGGGGAGCTGTACCATTAATGATCATCTTATTTGGGTTTATCGGGAATACCGGGTTATTTAAGAAATTACTCCGGTCAGTTACATTAGAATCGCTGATCTTTATACACGTATTCCGTGTTCTCGGGGTGTTTTTTATTATTCTTTATTTTTATCATTTTCTTCCCACTGAGTTTGCCTGGTCGGCAGGTATGGGGGATATCATTACCGCACTTTTGGCCATACCTGTGGCAAAGCTGGTTTCCACCGGAAGTCCATGGAGCAGAACTGCTGTTGTGGCCTGGAATATCTTCGGTATGCTGGACATCGTTACCCTGCTTGTGATCGCGGTTATTGATGCTCAAAACCCCATCGTTGCCGCTGCGAACGGAAATCTTCGGGAGATGACGGTATTTCCGTTTGTGTGGTTCCCCGCATTTGCTCCCGCAACCATTTTGTTTTTGCACACCGTAATTTTCAGAAAGTTATATCAGTTAAAGAACACGCAAAATGTTGGAGGTCTTACAACACAGGATAAGCCTCGTTATATATTGTAAAACAGCAGGTTATGCGGTTAAATAACCCATTAAAATACCGTTAATTCACCTGTGCAATTAGCGTAGAATTACGCTGTTTCTTGTTGTTTTATCGGCTTAATTTTAAGGTATTAAATAACCTTTTAAACCCTTATTATTATGCCTAACGTGATAGACTACGGTAAGTTCATTCTTACCTTCGATCCCGAGCAACCCCAGGCAAACTTTGCCGAGATGGGATTGACACCGGCAATAGCAGCCCCCGAGAGCCTGATGCCGGATGTAATACCCTGGCCTGAAGGTGCTGCTCCGGTTGGGGTGCCGCTCAACCCCCCGCCAGCCGCTACCGATGACCTTTCTAAATTCAAAGGTTACGATGCCATAGTAGTTACATGGACATCCGCCGAAGCTGCTACGCTTGCAAAGCTTTTCAGTCCGGGTAACCCTGTTTCTACGTGGTACCAGTACTGCCATAATGCTGATGACTATATTCCATTGGTAACGGGGCATACCGCACCATTTAATGATTCGTCACCCGATATGAAACGTTACTATCATTGTATGGGCCTGTATTTCCCATGCAAAATAGGAAACGCCAGGGTGCTCCTTTTTAAATCGGGTCTCCACCTGGATTATGATGGTCCTGATATCCCCGTGAAAAAACTGATGGCCGAAATAAACCGCGCTGTTAAGCCCAAAGTTTTTATCACTACCGGCACCGGCGGCGCCATAGGGAGCGACGTTGCCCTTGGCGATGTGATCATTGCTACCGCAGCAAAATTTGATTGTACCTCTCAATTCAAAAATGCATCGTTCAGGAACGATGTTTTTGAAACCAGCCCGCTGCCGGCCGCCGTATTAACCGCCATTACACCGGCCCTTACGGGTGTTAACACGGCACGCATACCGGGCGCCAGACCAGCCCCCCAAATATGGAACGACGCCAAATCAATGATCGTTACTACGGATTTCTTCGGATTTGATGATTCCACCGATCATTATAAATTGCAGGGGCTTGGCAAGGTATGCGATATGGGCGATGCAATGGTGGCCTACGCGTTATCAGCATTTAAATCAACGCAGTTTTTTGCTATCCGTAACGCATCGGACCCACAGATACCCAACCCGGATAAAAATATGGAGGCGGCAAAAAAGCAATCGGCAGAAATATATTCTAAATATGGCGCGCTCACTACAGCGGCCAGCGTAATAGCCACCTGGGCAGTGATCAACACCATTATCAAGTGACTACCGGGTTCAGGAGTTTTAATACAAGAAAGCCATCGTTCGGGATGGCTTTTTGCATTGAATGGAAGGTCTTCTTCAGTTGACAGCTCTTTAAATAGCATCATTTAAGTTCAACATTTGGTTTGTTTTTTTTGTTGTTTAAGTTTGCTTCGAACGAAAGATATACCACAGTCATGTTTACTATCGAACAGATAAATAATTTACACGAAAAGCTGGGTACAATGAAGCACCTTTTAAGCTATGTAACAGCGCTTAAGTCGCTGGGTGTTGAAAAGTTCGACTCGTATTTAACTGACGGGCACTCTCAATACTTTGGAACAGAAGGGTACTGCATTGAATCAGACCCCGTTCATGAAAAATTGCTCATTGCCGATAATAGTGACAAAGAAAGCTTTCTGCACCACCTCTCTTTACACGAAGAAAGAAAAACTGATTATATGGCAATGTCACGGGGCTTGGCGGAAAGCGGCATAGAAAAGTGGACGATAGATACCAATGCCGCAACCATCTCTTACTATGACAAGAAGGGCAACCTGCTGTTGGTAGAATCAATTTAGCCCATCCCCAATCGCGCGCGTAATGATTCACGATAGGTACTGCCAATTGGGATTTTTTCGCCGTTGATGATCAGTTGGTGCACCTCTATCATCGTGATGTGCCTGATGGCTATCACGTATGATTTGTGTACCCGCACAAAACCGGCGGCCGGGACGAGGTCAAAAATGTCGCTCATGTTTTCGCGTATCAGTATTTGTTTATCCTTTAGGTGCACGGTGATGTAATTGCCGTCCTTCTCCAGGTACAGGATATCGGCTACTTTAACCTGGTAGGTTTGCGGGCCGCTTTTGATAAAAACAGTCGCCGCTTCATCATCCCTGGTAGCGGTATTGTTTTTCGCGGCGACCAGGTTCGTGGCCTTATTAACAGCCGCCAGGAACCGTTCAAAGGTGATGGGTTTCAGCAAATAATCAATCGCGTTGAGGTTATAGCTTTCCACGGCATAATTGCTGTAGGCTGTTGTAAAAATAACCATCGGTTTTGCTGCCAGCGTTTGAATCAGTTGTATGCCGTTGATATCTGGCATATTGATGTCCAGAAAAATGAGGTCGATCTTTTCCCTATTGAGGTATTCGATAGCTTTTACCGGCTCGCGAAATGTCGCTTTCAGGTTGACCTGGTCACTTTTCTGGCAATATCTTTCGATCACTTCCAGTGCCTTGGGCTCGTCGTCAATGGCTATGCAATTCATTCTACAGTAATTCCAAGGTTGACAATATACCTGTTATCATCGGTTTTTATAAATAGCTCGTGCTTTCCCGGATATAACAGGGCCAGTCTCCTTTTCACATTTTCGAGCCCGATGCCGCTCTTTTCGTCGTCCATTTTCTTGACACTGTAGATGGTATTTTCGCAGCTAAAGTTAAGTTGCTTATTCGCTACAGAAATGGAAATATTAATTGGAGATGATCGCCCTATAACTACGCCATGTTTAAAAGCATTTTCAACAAAGGGGATAAACAACATCGGCGCTACGAAAACCCCTTCGGTTTGTGCCGGGTGATCGAATACTACTTGCACCTCGTCATCGGCATAGCGCAATTTGTTGAGCAGGATGCAATTGTCGAGATATTCGATCTCCTTTTTCAGCGGAACGTTCTCCTCATTGCTCTCATAGATCATGTAGCGCATCATCCCCGACAGTTTCGAAATACCATCGGCCAGGTCATCATTGCCTTTCTTCTGCGCCATCGAGAAGAGGTTGTTGAGTGTATTGAACAGGAAGTGCGGGTTCACCTGCGACTTGAGGAATTTGACCTCGGTATCTAACTGTACCGCCGCCAGCTCCGAACGCATTTTTTCTACCCTGGCCCATTCCTTTAAAAAGAAATAGGCTATGGAAAGACCGAATACGATAATGAAAATAAATAATAATGTATTTGAGAACCCATCATTCTGAAATATAAAAGCCCTGGATTGCTGACGTGCTACCTCTCTTACAGCAGTATCAGATCTGATATGAGCAATTGGCGGGGGTTGGTTCTGCATCGCGGCCATTATAGTATCCTGCCCCGGCTTCGGCGGCGGCGCCAGCAGCGTAGGAAAACTCTTTTTCTGCGCCGGTAAGAGGGTATCCACGTAGCTATTTGCTATAAAGATGATACCAAACCAGGCGATGGGCAGCATCACCCTGATCAATATATTTTTGAAGATAAGTGCCTTTTTAAACACCCAAAAGATATTGCCATAAAATAATACGACCATAAAACCGAGCGTAAGAAATATATGCGGCGACAATTTATACCTTATATCCTCTTCAAGGATAGAGCCATTATTATTGATACGCATTTTAATATCCGGCTGCGTAAATGATCGCACCGTGTAAAACACACCTACCCAAAACACGATGTGGAGTACGATCTCTATCCAATCTTTCTTTTTGATCTTAAACATGTTAACAAAGGTAAAACACCGGGGATGGCTTAAAAAATAATGTTACTAACCTGTTAAATAACGGTATAAATCTCTTGTTTTTTGAAATCCCGGATAACAAATATCCCTGTTTCATCTGCTCAAAAATGCTGTTCGTACCAAAGTTTTCATTGGTTGAAGCGCAAAAAATAGTATTGCTTAAAATTATTACAATTATGAAGAAGAAATTACTGATAACCGCGACCTTGATGTTCGCGATGTTCGCCGTCCGGGCCCAAAAAACTGACACGGCGCGGATGCTGGTGCATTACAAATTTACCTGGGTAAGGGACACCACAAACAAGGCGACTGCTTACACAGAAAATATGGTGTTATACGTCGGCAAAAGTGCGGGCGCCTACAGGAGTTACGATGGGATAGTTTATAAAGCGCAGTTTAAGAAAGCGTTCGCCGAAGCGGCGGCCGCCAGCCCTGACGGACGCCCTATGATAAACAGAAGGGGTGTAGGTACAGATGTGGAATATTACCAGTTCCCCAACGCGAAAAAATTATTCACGAAAGACCAACTGATGATGAACAGTTACCTGATCGACGGCCCGATGCCTGCTATCGACTGGAAGATCAGCGCCGATACGGCAACTTTTGGCGGCCTGCATTGCCAGAAAGCCACCTGTCATTTCAAAGGCAGGGATTATACGGCCTGGTTTTGCCCCGATCTGCCTGTACATATCGGTCCGTGGAAATTAAACGGCTTGCCCGGCGTGATCGTAGATGCCCGCGATGCAAAAAACGAAGTGGTATTTCAATTTGACGGGGTAGAAAAAGCCATCCCTACACCACCAAAAAATCAAGCCTCAGCGGATGAAAAAGATATGCCACCGATACTGCGTGATCTGGATGATGATATGAATTTGATAGGATCACCGCCGAGGACGATCAAAACCACGCAAAAAGAATTTGATAAACTACAGGAGAGCATGAGGAAGAACCCCCAGGCATTTGCGCAAGCCCTGGAGGCTGGCAATCGTGCAAGTGGCGATGCACCTATGGATCATATCATGATCAAAGCAGGCCCTGCTCCTAAGGGCCCGGTTATCAATAACCCGATAGAATTATCAGAAAAGAAATAATACATTATTTAAAGTACCCAAACATGATGAAAAGATTGATAACCATATGTGCGTTGCTGTCAGCAACAGTGCTTGCTGCTACCGCGCAAAAATCCGACACCGCACAGGTGCTGGTGCATTACAAATTCATACACATACGTGATACTACAAACCGGGATCATCCCTATACCGAAAACATGGCTTTGTACATCGGTAAAACCTCAAGCGCCTATAGAAGCTATGACAATGTCCTTGAGCAGATCGAGTTTAAAAAGCAGTTCCAGGCAGCATTGGCCGCTTCGCCCGACGGGCACGTTCAGCTTAACAGGCAGAAGCGGGGTTCAGGAAGCGAGTACTACGAATTTCCTAACGAAAAGAAACTGGCCAGGAAAGAGCCGTTGGTGATGGAAAGTTATCTTATAGAAGATGCCATGCCGTCTATCGACTGGAAGATAAGCGGTGACACCCAAACATTTGGCGGCTTGCACTGCCAGAAGGCAACAGGGTATTTTAAGGGAAGGACTTATACGGCATGGTTTTGCCCCGACCTGCCGCTACATGTAGGTCCATGGAAATTGAATGGCTTACCCGGGGTTATCTTAGAGGCGTATGATGCCAAAAAAGATGTACAGTTTATGTTCGATGGTGTAGAAAAGGTGGTTATGGTAATTAAACCCGATGGGCAAACCTCGGGGCCAAAGCCTGGCGACCACGGCCCGATGATAATAACTACCGACGGCAATAGTGGCAGCGACCCCAATATTATTCAGCTGCCTAAAGACGCCATTAAAACTACCGATAAAGAGTTTACCAAATTGGACGTGGCCATGCGCAAAGATCCGGATGCTTTTGTACAATCGCAGATGGCCGCGCGCAATGCTAATTTGCCGCCCGGTGCCGATCACATTCGGATGAAGATAAAGGTAGGCCCGCAGGCCGTGGTCAATAACCCTATCGAATTACCGGGCAAATAATATGCGTTTTATGCGATCCTTTGTTCTGCTGCTATGCGGCATGGCACTTTCTGTATCCTGTTTTGCCCAGGGAAACATTCATGGGACAGTTAAAGATAGTACCGGTAAAGCTGTGCCGTTTGCCACTGTCAGCCTGAAAAACAAGGCGGGAAATGCTATTGTAAGATACACTACAACGGCCAATGACGGGACTTACAGCCTTTCGCTTCCGCAGGGGCAAAACATAGATAGCCTTGCAGTGGAGGTGCGGAGCATCGGTTATAAAAGCCAGGTGAAAAGTATTGCAGGAACCGCGCCGGTTGATTTTGTGTTACAGGCTTCCGTCAACCAGTTGCAGGCGGTTGTGATCAAAAGCAGCAGGCCGGTACTGCGTATAAATGGCGATACACTTAGCTACAAAGTATCCGATTTTGCTAATCCGCAAGACAGGACAATAGGCGAGGTGATCAAAAAATTGCCGGGCATAACTGTCGCCGCTGACGGGACGATCAGTTATAACAATAAGCCGATTTCGGCCCTGTATATCGGTGGCGACAACCTGCTCGATGATAAATACAGCATCGCCACCAACACCATTCCGCAGGGTGCTGTTAACCAAGTACAGGTAATTCAAAATGACCAGCCGATAAAAGCCCTGCAAAATAAGGTGATGAGCGATGATGTCGCACTGAACCTGGACATCAAAAAGGGTGCAAAGCTGCACATGATGGGGCAGGAGAGCATCGGCGCCGGGCTGCCGGGTAATTACGACATCAATTTGAACGCCATGATGTTCAAGGATAATTATAAGGCTATCAATTACCTCGCCGGCAACAATGTTGGCTATGATGTGCAGCAGGACCTGTTATCACATAACCTAACCGACTACAACCAGCGGATAGACAATGCTTTGCCCGCTACGGTACTTTCACTGGGCGCAGTAAACTCCCCGGCGCTGGAGGAAAACAGGTATCTGTTCGACCGGGCGGGTGTTATCAACGTAAACAATCTCATCAACCTGAAAAAAAATGTGCAGCTCAGGGTTAATGCTTATTACGTACACGACACACAACGACAGGATTACAGCCAGAAAACCACCGTCTTTTTACCCGGCGACACGGTAAAATACAACGAGATACAGCACAATCGTTCAGTTCCCGACATTTTTCATACCCAGTTTACGCTGAACATTAACCAGGAAAAATATTACCTGAACGATGCCTTTTTGATGGATCAAAAAAATATTACCAATTATTCGGGATTGAAAACCGACAGTTCTGCGGTTAACCAGGTATTGAAGGATAATACGTTAAATTTCTCGAACGAATTTAATTTGATCAAAGCGTTAAAATCAAATAATATTATCCAGGCCTATTCTTACGTCAGCCACTCCGCCGAGCCCGAGAGCCGGGTGATTGGTCCGGGCTATAACGCGGCAGTATTCAATAACAATGTGCCTTACGCACAGCTGGTACAAAATGTGAATATACCCAGCTGGTACACCAACAATTATTTTTCGTTCAAGATTCCGTCGAACCTCATCACGCAGAGCTACAGGACAGGTTTTAGTGTTCAATCGCAAACGCTTACCTCCGGTTTGAACGTCGTACAAAATAATAGCAGCACCAACCTGGAGTCGGACAGCGCATTGAACCATGTAAACTGGACAAAGAAAAAGCTGTATGCCGAAGTGGCGTACGACCTGCCCGGCACTATCCTGAAAGCAAACCTGACCTTGCCCGTTACGCTTCAGCAGATCAGCTATTCTGATAGCTTATATACGTTGAATAAAAGCCTGGTGCGCTTATATTTTAATCCGCAATTCCGGTTAAAATACCAGGTGGGTGCGGAGAATTACCTGAACCTTCTTTACAGCTACCGCAATCAAATCGTTACCATTGAGAATGTTTATCCGGGATACATCCTGACCGATTACCGCACGCTTTACGCCAATAATGCCGGCCTCACCGAACAGCAAAATCAGCAAGCAGGGGGCGGGTTTAGCTATCGCAAGGCGCTAACCCTGTTTTTTTGGAGCATCAATGCGCTTTATAATCATACCGAAGCCAATAACATCGCATCGAGCATAATTACCAATAATATACAGCGAGGTATTGTGCTGCCCTATGCCAACAGCACCGATTCGTGGATACTTAATGGCTCCATCAGCAAGTACTCATTTGTGCTTCGTACCACTTTTAGCGGAGCCATACAGTGGCAAAGCAACCGCTCGGTGCAGATACAGAATAACGCGCTGTTGCCGTTCAACACCACATCCGAAACATTTAATGTGAACGCCGATACCAAAGTGAGCAACGCGGTGAATTTTAGCTATAAGGCCACATTGACGCAAACCGGCAGCCATTCGCCGGTGGAAGCTTCCGCTTTTCAAATCGACCAATTATTGCAGCAGGCATCGGTTAACTACGACCCGGTGGATGATGTGCAATTTAAATTATCAGGCGAACATTATTTCACCCGCCAGCAGGGTAACCCCGATCTTAAATATTTTTTTGCGGATGCCTCGGCAAAATTCAGGATCAAAAAATGGAAAACCGACCTGGAGCTGAGTGCGAACAATTTTCTGAATGTAAAAACTTATAACGCGCTGTACCTGTCGGCAAATACTTTGACATCCAGTTCATATACCCTGCCGGGAAGGATCATAATGATCAAAATAATGTTTAATATCTAATAGTTTATAGAAATATTGGCAGAAAAAACGATTTATGCTAATAGTTATCGGCTTTTCGCATCTGTCAAATCACCAATGTTTTTAAATTTTTTTCAAAAGCCACATACACTTTTAATTTATTTCGCATTAGTTATTAAAAATAATAACTATTTCTCTTAACTTGCTGTCGCAATTAGTGGTGTTGAAACGAAGGCTGAGCCAATCTGATTGAAATAATTAAACCTATCTGATAGATAATAAAAACGCAATGTCGCCATCTGATACCCCATCAGAAGTATGCATGCATGATTGTTTTGGCCCGGTATTAAATAATTATGAGAATAAGAAATGTTGGTTGGTTCAGCTTAACAGATCAAAATATAGTACTACTACAAGTTTCTGATTGTTTTATATAAAAGTTTTATTTACTTATATGGACCTTGCAAACAACCCCGGGAAAGCTTTAGCCCACGTTTCGCGCTATTTTCATTTGCATTTATTTAAACTAATTGGTGCGTGTATATTACTTGCATTCATGGGATTTGCATGGATTAATGCCGATACAAAACTACCTGCTGCTGATCCCGATGACGGCGGCCTTTTTTTGCCTGGCGGATTCCGGGCATTGGTTGTAGTTGATAGCTTAAAGGGGCAGGCAAGGCATATTGCTGTTAATTCAAATGGTGATATTTATGTAAAAGCCAGGAATTCTTATTTAAATGGCGGCTATGGTAACATTGCATTAAGAGATACAAATGGTGACGGTAAAGCTGATATTGTAACCCCTTTTGGTAAATATGACGGGCAAACATACGGTACAGCCATGCGGATCAATAACGGCTACCTGTATTTTAGTTCAGAGCTGATGGTTTACCGGATGAAGCTTAAACGCGGCCAATTAGTACCCGATAGTAAAATGGATACGATTGTCATCGATAGGCCGCCCTACCATGAACACCAGACCAAACCGATTGCTTTTGATAACCAGGGACACATTTATGTAGGCTGGGGTGCCGGGTCAAATGCCGGACAGGAAAAGAACCGTGTTCCCGGTTCTCCTGGCGTAGGTGATCCTAATTCGCCCGATAATGGCAATCCCTGGTTAAAAGATCATGGCGGCATCTGGATGTTCGATGCTAATAAAACTAATCAGCATCAATCAGACGGAATAAGATATGCCACAGGATTAAGAAGCCTTGTTGCCATGGATTGGGATCATAAAAGTAAATCGCTTTATACTGTTAGTCATGGCCGCGATGATTTCAGGATGCTGTGGCCGGATATTTATTCGCCATGGCAAAGTGCAGTGGAGCCGGCCGAAGAGTTTTTTAAAGTCAATCAAGGGCTTGATGGCGGCTGGCCTTATTATTATTACGATGGTATTAAGGGTAAAAAACTGCTTAATCCTGAGTTTGGTGGTGACCAGATCAAAGAAGGTAACGGCTTAAAGCTGACGCAGCCGCTGATGACGTTTCCGGCGCATTTTGCGCCCAATGACCTGCTGTTCTACCGGGGGAAACAGTTTCCGGCCCATTACAAAAACGGTGCTTTTGTTGCCTTCCATGGCTCTACAGACCGCGCGCCTTATCCGCAGGCAGGCTATATTATTGTTTTTGTGCCTTTTAAAGATGGGCAACCTTCGGGGCCCTGGGAAGTTTTCGCGGACGGCTTTGCCAGGGTTGATCCCATTGTAAATGTTAGTAATGCAGTATACCGCCCAATGGGTTTGGCCGAAGGCCCTGATGGCTCTTTGTATGTAAGCGATACTGAAAAGGGAAAAATCTGGCGTATTATGTACACAGGCGATAAAAAAGCATTCGGGACAGCTCAACTGGCAGCCATGGAAAAAAGGAAAATGACGGCATCCAATATCAGGACGCCTGATGAAATTAAGGATAACCTGTTCAAGGATATACCGGCAACATCTGCAGTGTACAGTACTTATTGCGTAGCCTGCCATCAAAATGACGGTAAGGGCGACGGAAATCGTTTCCCCCCGCTGGCACAGTCAGAATGGGTAAATTATAATACCCCCCGGTTGATCAACGTGATACTAAATGGACTAAAGGGCCCGGTGCGGGTGAAGGGGCTTCCCTACAATGAGGTAATGCCCGCACATGGCAGCTTCCTCTCAGACGAACAGGTGGCCGAAGTGCTCACCTATATAAAATCGAATTTTAATAATCTGCCCGAAATTGTAACCCCGGCACAAGTAGCCGCAGTGCGAAAAATGACAACAAAATAGATATATGATCAGCATAACTTTTAAACGAATAATTGCGGCCTTTTTTTGTATAGCATTAATTGTTTTCAGCTATTATGCATCGGCGCAGACAAAAAAGACGGCTGTAAAAAAGAAATCCGCCGCCACAGTAACTAAACCAGCCCCCGCGCCACCGTTTGCAACAGCCCCTGAAATTGAAGACGGGAAAGCTCTTATCGCTAAGTCTGATTGCCTGGCATGCCACAAAATAGAAGATAAGCTGGTAGGGCCGGCCTATATCGCCATTGCCCAAAAATACCCGCAAGATCAAAATACCATCAATTTACTTACACAAAAGATAATCAGTGGGGGCAATGGTGTTTGGGGCCCAGTTCCAATGGCGCCTCACCCCGCGATCACACCGGCTGACGCAAATAAAATGATAAAATATATCCTTACATTGAATACAAAAAGTCCCCCGATAAATTCAAAATAAGTATAGCAAACAAAAATCATACATTAATCACTAAAACTTAAACACCGTGGAAAAAAGAAGAACTGTTTTGAAGAAAATGCTGGCCTCAGTGGTCGGGTTATCTGTATTCGGAATAAGCAAAGATGCACTGGCTGCGCCTTCTGAAAAGGTAGTTAACAATGTTACCACATTGCAGGATGTACCTCTGTTTTCCGGTTCAACCAAACTGGGTAACCTTATTTTTGTGGCCGGTAAAGGTGCGCATGTTGAGCCGTTTGAGATAAAGGCACACACAGAAATAGTGCTAAAGGAGTTGGAAAAAGAATTGTTAAAAGCCGGTTCCTCTATGGAAAAGGTACTTAAAGTAACTGTTTTCCTGAATGATATTGCTGACTACCAGGGCATGAACGAGGTTTACAAGGGCCGCTTCGGCAAAAATCCGCCGGTGCGTACTACAGTCGCTGTGGCTAAAGGTGGTGTACCTGGCAACTCGCTGGTTGAGATGGATTGTATGGCTTATATATAACAGCAACGAAAATGAAACGCAGAGACATATTAAAAGGTCTTGCCTTATTACCTTTAGCAAGTAGTTTGGTGAGTAAAGCATCTACTCCTGAGGCTACCAATCATGCACCGCCAAAAGCACCTGCACGCGACTTGTTTAAAGAACTTGGTGTTACACCGGTAATTAATGCATCGGTAACCATGACTTTTTTATCAGGGTCGCTGATGTTACCCGAGGTATTGGAGGCGATCAATTCAACCTCGCACGATTTTGCCAACATGTATGAATTGCAGGATAAAGTAGGCGCCAAAATTGCAGAAATGCTGCAGGTAGAATCGGCCATGGTCACCTCTGGCGCTTCATGTGCAATATTATTGAGCACTGCCGCAGCAATTACCGGAACAGATCATGAAAAGATAAGGCAGTTGCCCAATTTGCCTGGCCCTCGGCCTGAGGTGATCATGCAAAAAACGCACAGATACCTTTTTGACCAGGCCGTTACCACCACCGGTGCCAAAATTATTGAGGTGGAGGGTGCTGATGAAATGGAAAAAGCCATCAACGATAAAACAGTAATGGCCCTGTTCTTTAATGCGGCTGGCAAGAGCAGTATTTCGCACGCCGATTTTGTGGCGGTTGCTAAAAAGCACAATATCCCTACCCTTTTAGATGCTGCTGCAGATGTACCGCCGGTAGAAAACCTGTTCAAGTATCAGAAAATAGGTTTCGACCTGGTAACTTTTTCAGGCGGTAAGATGATCCGCGGGCCCCAAAGCGCAGGTTTGCTTTTTGGGCGTAAGGATTTGATCACTGCCGCCCGCCTCAACCACAGCCCCAATGAAGCGCCTATCGGCAGGCCAATGAAGGTGAATAAGGAAGAAATGTTTGGTATGTACGCTGCTTTGAAAGCTTATATAGAGAGGGATCATAAAAAGGAATGGGAAGAATGGCTTCAGCGTGTCAAACATATCGGATCGCAATTGGAAACCCTGCAAACCGTGAAAACCGAGACGATCGTTGATCCGGGGCCGGCAAACGCGTTTCCGAGCCTGAAGGTAACATGGGACCAGGGCAAGATCAAAATTAAGCCTGAAGAAGTAGTGTCAGCCTTAAAAAGCGGCACACCAAGCATTGTTGCCGGCGGAAAAGAAGATCACCTGGTTATTGGCGTAGTGCTTTTGCGGCCAGATCAGGTGGATATTGTAGCCGGCAGGGTAAGATCTATATTACAGCAGGCCACCTGATTATTTTAAAACTAATATTGATAACAACTACTAAACAAGTTCAAAATGCGAAAAAGCTGCTTATTATTATTCATGCTGGTTGGTTTATTCAGCCAGGTGCTGTTGGCGCAGTCTTATGATATTGTCATCAAAGGCGGGCATATTATCGATCCTAAAAATGATATTGATGCCATTATGGACGTAGCTATAAGTGGGGGCAAAATAGTATCGGTATCGAAGGATATTGATACTAAACAGGCCATCCAGGTAGTTGATGCAAGGGGGTTTTATGTTACCCCCGGCCTGGTAGATATTCACACCCATGATTTTTATGGCACACAACCAGATCACCAGTATGAAGACGGCAACCTGGGTATTTCACCAGACGGATTCACATTCAGAAACGGGGTTACAACTGTTGTGGACGCGGGAAGTTCGGGTTGGAGAACTTTTCCCACTTTTAAGGCACAAACCATTGATGTTTCACAAACCCGTGTGCTGGCATTTTTAAATATTGTGGGCGAAGGCATGCGTGGTACGTATGAGCAGAATCCCAACGATATGGATGCCAGGATGACTGCGATGGTCGCCAGAAAATATAAGGATATAATTGTAGGCATAAAGCTGGCCCATTATGATGGCCACGACTGGACACCAACTGACCGGGCGGTGGAAGCGGGCACACTTGCAGGCGGCATCCCGGCAATGATAGATTTCGGGGGGAGTAACCCACCGCTTTCAATTGAAGAGCTGTTTATGAAACATCTTCGCCCCGGTGATATTTTTACCCATTGTTTTGGTCAACTGGGCACTCGCGAATATATTGTTGATTTGCAAACCAATAAGATAAAACCATTTGTTTATGATGCGCGGAAACGGGGGATTATATTTGATGTAGGATATGGCGGTATCAGCTTCGCTTATTCCCAGGCTATTCCTGCAGCCAAGGAAGGATTTTTCCCAAATTCCATCAGCACTGATCTTCATGCTGGTAGTATGAACGATGCCATGAAGGACATGCTTACCTGCATGTCGAAATTTTTGGCAATAGGAATGAGCTTGCATGATGTGATACAAGCCAGCACATCAAACCCGGCAAAGGAAATAAGGCATGAGGAGTTGGGGAACCTATCTGTAGGCGCAGTTGCCGATGTGGCTGTGCTGAACATCCGCGAAGGTAAATTCGGGTTATTTGATTACACCGGCTATAAGGTAGAAGCCAGCAAAAAGCTGGAGTGTGAATTGACCATCCGGGCAGGTAAGATCGTTTATGACCTCAACGGTATTGTAACGCCTATTTATCCCCCTAAAGTTGTTGTTGTAAATAAACAGTCAGCCTTAAACGGCGATACACATTGAGCAGGAATTCAATTATATTTTAAGTTATGAAAAGCTATAAAGTTTTAATCTTAACACTTATTGCCGGGCTTTGCAGCTACCAGGCTGCCAAAGCGCAAACGATCTCAAAGGAAGAGATGGTCTTTTATACGTCCGAATGGAAAGGCGACCGTTTTCCTGACGGAAGACCAAAGATTCCGGATGCGTTGATCGAAAGGGCAAAAAAAATCAGCTTAGAAGACGCCTGGACCGTTTTAAACAACGAGGGCTACAAAAATCAGTTCGAGGGTGATTGGAAAATGGTAAATGATACAATACCGGTTGTTGGCCGTGCGGTTACAGCCATGTATATGCCAACCCGCCCTGATATAGAAAAAAATATTAAAGCAAGGGGTGCAAAAGAAGGACGAACAGGCAATACCAATGCTTGGCCTATAGATATTTTAACAAAGGGCGATGTTTATGTGGCAGATGGTTTCGGGAAGATCAGGGGAGGAACTTTGATAGGTGACAATCTTGGCAACTCCATCTTTAGTAAATCGGGCAACGGGGTCATTTTTGATGGTTCGGCACGCGATTTACAGGGATTAAAAGAAATACCAGGTTTTAATGCCTTTGTGCGCGATTTTGATCCTTCATATCTTGAAGAAATGGTACTGATGGGGCTTAATACCCCTGTACGTATAGGCCATGCCATCGTTTTACCGGGTGATCTTGTAATAGCCGAAAAGGAAGGCGTGCTTTTTGTTCCCGCTCATTTGGCCGAAAAGGTGATCGCCATATCAGAATTTATTGCAGTGCGCGATAAATTTAGCCATGCCATGTTAAAAGCAGGCACGTTTACAACCGGTGAAATCGACAGTCAATGGACCAACCAGATCAGGGAAGCTTTCCTGAAGTGGCTCGAACAAAATCCAAAAGAAGGAAAAATGACCAGGGCACAATTAGATGCCTTTATGGAAAAACGTACCTGGTAATAGATCATAAACCTAAACTGAAGTAATTGAAAAATATCAGCATTTATAAAGTATTGGCGGGAATTGTCATCATTTTCCTGCTGGCTGCTTTATGGCGTATTTTTCATGATGGTATTGCCCATGCCGGCTATTATATCATCGCATTCTTTATTGTGCTGGCTATTGCATTTCGCGGGTCACAGGTACTAAAAGGATTTTCGTATACGATTGTCATTTTTGCGGCCGTGACAACAGCTTTGTACTATCCCCAATATTTTATCCAGGTAAATGGATTTAAACTGTCCGTACTGATTACCCCGCTTCTTCAACTAATTATGTTTGGAATGGGAACATCTATGGGGCTTAAGGATTTTGCAGGTGTGATAAAAATGCCAAAAGGTGTGTTTATTGGGGTAGGGAGCCATTTTGTAATTATGCCTCTGCTTGGTTTCACATTAGCCAAATTAAGCGGCTTCCCGCCCGAGATCGCCGCCGGAATAATCCTGGTAGGCTGTTCACCCAATGGAATGGCTTCCAATGTAATGTCATACCTGGCCAAAGCTAACCTGGCATTATCGGTTACAATAACAGCCGTTTCTACTATGCTGGCACCCATTTTTACGCCATTACTCATGAAGTTGCTTGGAGGGGAGTTTATTAAGATCGATGCCCTTAGTATGATGTGGGATATTGTAAAAATAGTGATCATACCTATTGGAGCCGGTATCCTTTTTAATAAATACCTGCTCAAACGCGCATCATGGCTGGAAACATTGATGCCATTGGTATCAATGTTTGGTATTGCGTTTATTATCGTAATTATTACCGCCGCGGGCAGGGATAGCCTGTTAAATATTGGCGGCTTGTTAGTTTTACTGGTACTGATCCATAATTTAATGGGGTACACACTGGGATACTGGTCGGGCCGGTTATTTAAAATGTCTGAACGTGATTGCCGTACAATGGCCATAGAAGTAGGTATGCAAAATGCCGGGCTGGCATCAGGATTGGCAAAAGCAATGGGAAAAATTGCGACTGTCGGCCTGGCACCCGCGGTATTTGGCCCTCTTATGAATACCACCGGGTCATTATTGGCTAATTACTGGCACCGGAAACCACTTAAAGAAAATTCATTAAATTGATTTTATGTTCTATCAATAGAGAAAAATGGTTCGAAATTAATCTGGTTTGTCATGTCAAGTCGTTTTGATTAGGCAATTTCCTAACCACTTTTTGGTTGTAAAAAATGATTCATTATTTTTTTGATCAAAGCCCCGGTGAGCGCACATAAAAAAGCCATAAATTTATAATTTATGGCTTTTTTGATTTCCAAACGCAGATTTTGGACAATCTGCGGCATCATCAATTCTTATTTCCAACCACCACCGAGCGACCGGTAAAGGTCGGCAACTGCGCTCAGTTCATCCCGTTTGATGGATGCCAGTTCCAATTCGCCCTGTAATACGTTGCTTTGCGCGGTTATTACCTCCAGATAATTAGCCATGCCGTTTTTAAACAGCAGGTTGGCATTGGAAGTAGCCCTTTGTAAAGTATTTACACGACTGGCAGCTATATTCTGTTGTTCTTTCAGCTTTTCAATTTTAACCAGGTTATCCGATACTTCACCAACGGCATTTAATACCGACTGTCTGAATTGGAGCACCGTTTTCTCGCGGTCAACTTTAGCTACTTCGTACTTTGTTTTCAGTTCTTTATGGTCAAACAAAGGCTGTATAACGCTGCCCGCAACCACGCCAAATAGCGATGCCGGAATATTAAACCAGTTGCTCGCCTTAAACGAATTGATGCCCCCTTCCGCAGTGATCCTTAAAGCAGGATACATTTCGGCTTTATTAAACCCAACATTAGCATTGGAGGCTACCAGTGCCAGCTCTTGCTCTTTTACATCGGGTCGACGACTTACCAGGCTTGACGGTATACCGGCTGATATATCAGTGGGAACCGTTATTTGGTCAAGACTCGCATTGCGCTCTATTTTGCCGGGCAATTCTCCGGTAAGTATGCGTAGTGCATTTTCCTGTAAGGCGATATTCTGCTCAAATTGCGGAACCAGTTGCGCTGCTGCCTGCTCCTGTGCATCGGCTTGCTGAACGGCCAGAAGGGTTACCTGTCCGGCAGTGTATTGTAACTTGATAATTCGCAGTGTGCTGTCATTTAGCTTTACATTCTTTTGGGCGATGTCCAGTTGCTCATCCAGCATCAGCAGATTATAGTAGCCTTGTGATACGGTTGAAACGATATTGGTTTGTATGGCCCTTTTTGCTTCAACGGTTTGCAGGTAAGCTGCCAGCGCAGTTTTGCTCTGGTTCCGTATTTTACCCCAAATGTCGGCCTCCCATGAGACGGTAACGTTGGCCGAATAATCCTCGATATGCTTCGAACCGATGCCATATTGGGTCAAACTCAAACCGGTCAAACTATTATCCGATGGCCGGGTAGTATTTGCCGTTACATTCAGGTCGGCTTGTGGCACATAGTTCCATTTTACCTGGTTAAATAATAATTGCGATGCCTCAATATTTTTGAGGGCGATCTGCATATCGTAATTTTTTACGATGGCGCTGTCTATCAGCTTTTGCAGTACAGGGTCGGTAAAGAAACTTTTCCATTCCATGTCTGCTATATTGGTAGTATCGCCTACGTTTGCCGCATTCCTGAAATGGTCGGGCAAGGAAGGCTTGGGTGTCTCAATGTTTTTGGAAACATTACAGGCACTTAACACCACCAGGGCAAAAGCGAGACTGTTTATTAACTTTTTCATTTTCTAACGATTTAAATTTATCAGGCTGAATATTCTTCTTCCAGCACTTCGGCCTTGTTATTATTATGATTATCAATAGTATCGCCGTCGAGCAATACAGCGACAGGCACACCGGTTATACGTTCCTGCAAGGCCTGGAATATTACGAACAATACAGGTATTATAAATAACCCTAGCAACACACCCGATACCATACCCCCGGCAGCGCCGATACTGATAGAATGGTTACCTTGTGCCGATGGCCCGGTTGCGATACTCATCGGGAACAGCCCAAATACAAACGCCAGCGAGGTCATCAAAATAGGGCGAAGCCTTAACCTTGCCGCTTCGATAGCTGCTGCTACCAAAGGCTGCCCGGCTTTGCGGCGCTGCACCGCAAACTCCACGATCAGGATGGCATTTTTAGCCAACAGACCGATAAGCATGATTAGTGCTACCTGTACATAAATGTTGTTTTCGATACCGGTTAAACCCAGGACTACAAACACACCTAATATACCTGTTGGGATAGACAGGATAACCGCCAGCGGCAGGATATAGCTTTCGTATTGCGCCGAAAGCAGGAAGTAAACAAATATCAAACACAATAGAAATACAATAGTCGATTGCCCGCCGGAGGATATTTCCTCGCGCGTTTGGCCCGAGAATTCATAGGCGAAGCCAGACGGCAATTGATCTTTGGCAACTTCCTGTATCGCCTTGATGGCATCGCCAGAGCTATAGCCTGGTTTTGGAATAGCATTGATCTCGATAGAGTTGAACAGGTTATACCGTGATGCAGTTTCCGACCCATAAACACGGGTCAGTTTTACCAGGGTATTAATGGGCACCATTTCGCCGGTTTTGTTTTTTACAAATACGCGATCAATGGATGATGGGTCGGTGCGGTCGGCAATATCAGCCTGTACCACCACGCGGTAATATTTACCAAAGCGGTTAAAATCCGAAGCCTGTGCACTGCCGAAATAGGCCTGCATCGTTTGCAGGATGTCCTTAACGCTAACACCCAATTGGTTGGCCTTGTCATCATCTACTTCTAATTGCAGTTGCGGATAATCAGCCTTGAAAGAGGTGAACGCATAAGCAATAGCAGGTTTTTTCATCAGCTGGCCGATAAAGTTGTTGGCCACGCCGCTAAACTTATCCAGCGTTCCGCCGGTTTTATCCTGTAGTACTACATCCAGTGCCTCAACGTTACTAAAACCCGGTACGGTTGGGAAACTGAACACAAAGAAACTGCCACCGGTTACCCCGGCTAATTTCCCCCGGATGATATCCTGTATCGCATTGATGTCTTTCACTGCACCCCTGTCTTTATTAGGTTTCAGCAATACAAAAAATACTGCCGACGATGGGCTGTTGGAGTTGGTTAATAAATTGAAACCGGATATTGCCGTAACAAACCTGGCCGCAGGCAAAGCTCTAACTTCAGCTTCTGCTTGCTTCAATACTTTGGTGGTACCATCCAAAGATGTTCCCGAAGGGGTTGAAACTGATATAGCCACAAATCCCTGGTCCTCAGTAGGGATAAAGCCCGATTTAGTGGTGCCCACCAGGTAAACCGTGATGGCCAGCACTAAAGCAAGCCCACCCATACTGATCCATTTATGTTTGATCAGGAACTTCAACCCGCCTACATACCTGTTGGTTATGGCGCTGAAACTGCTGTTAAAGCCAGCGTAAAACTTTTCCTTGAAACTTTTTTGAGCTACAACTTCGCCATTTTCAGTATGCTTATTCTTTAGGAATAATGCAGCCAAAGCCGGGCTCAATGTCAAAGCATTAACAGCGGAGATCACGATAGCGATTGACATGGTAAAGGCAAACTGCCTGTAAAAGATCCCTGTCGAACCGCTCATAAAACCAACCGGTAAAAATACCGCTGCCATTACCAGCGTGATGGATATGATGGCGCCGGTTATTTCGTGCATAGCTTCAGTCGTAGCCTGTTTTGGCGGCAGGTGTTTGTGCTCCATTTTGGCATGCACAGCCTCAACTACTACAATGGCATCATCCACAACGATACCTATTGCCAGCACTAAGGCAAACAGCGTCAAAAGATTAATGGAAAAGCCAAACAGGCTCATGAAAAAGAACGTGCCTATAATGGCCACCGGAACAGCTATGGCCGGAATCAGTGTCGACCTGAAATCCTGCAGGAAAATAAACACTACGATAAACACCAATACAAAGGCTTCCACCAAAGTATGTTCTACCTGGTCTATAGATTCATCCAAAGCTGTTTTGGTGCGGTAAAAGTTATTGTATTTAATGCCCGATGGGAAGTCCTTCGAGGCTTTTTCCATCAGCTTATCCACGGCTATTTGTATCTCGTTGGCGTTTGATCCGGCCAATTGGATAATACCGATCGCAATACCATCGTGCCCATTTAAATGGGTTACGCTGGTGTAGGAATAAGCGCCTAATTCAACACGCGCCACATCCTTTAAGTGTAATACCGAACCATCGGCATTGGCGCGAATAGCGATGTTTTCGTACTCTTCCGGCTTGGTAAGCTTGCCTTTGTATTTGATAACGTATTCAAATGCTTCGGTGCTTCGCTCGCCAAATTTACCAGGTGCGGCTTCCAGGTTTTTGTCCTGTATCGCAGCCATTACTTCGGCAGGAGTAATTTTATAAGTCGCCATTTGGTTTGGATTGAGCCAAACGCGCATCGAATAATCCTTTACCCCGCCAAATATCGTTGCCGAACCTACGCCGGGTATACGCTTAAGCTCGGGGATGATATTAATTTGGGCATAGTTAGCCACAAAGGTTTGGTCGTATTTTTTAGGGTCTTCGGTATACATACCTACGGCACCGATCAAACTGTTTTGCTGTTTGGTGGTGGTAATACCCTGCTGCACTACTTCTGCAGGTAGCTGGCTGGTAGCCTGGGCCACCCGGTTTTGTACATTTACCGCTGCCTGGTCTGGATTGGTGCCCTGTTTAAAATAAACGGTGATGGCTAAAGTACCATCATTACTGGCGGTCGAGCTCATATAGCTCATATTTTCAACACCGTTAATGGATTCTTCTAATGACGGCGCCACGGAACGCAATACCGTTTCGGCATTAGCGCCGGGATAAACTGCTGCCACCAATACCGCCGGTGGGGCAATATCAGGGAATTGCTGCAAGGGCAGCCTGGTTAAACCGAGTACACCCAGTATCACCAATAATATGGAGATAACTGTGGCTAATACCGGTCTTTCTATAAATCTTTTGAACATGATTTTATTTTTTAATTAGGATCAAGAGTCAAGAACCAAGATAGGACAACCTGACCGGTTGCAGCTTTAAACTTCTTATATCTTGACTCCTGGTTCTTGACTCTTAATACAATTAGTTTTTTGCAATCGCGGCAACCTTGTCGCTTGTCTTTATGGGGCTAATCACTGTGCCTTCCTGCAAGTGGTCTATACCGCTTAACACTACCTCGTCGCCGGCTTTTAAACCGTCTTTTACAAGGTAATTGGTGCCGCTTTTGCCGATAATGGTAATCGGCTGTTTGCGTACTTTATTACTGTCAGCAAGCGCAAACACGAACACCTTGTCCTGCATTTCAATCGTTGCCGATTCTGGAACCATCAGGGTGTTTTTATGCTGCAGGCTCAGGCGTATTTTACCTGTATTGCCCGAGCGTAACAAGCCTTGTGCATTTGGGAAGCTGGCCCTCAAAGTAATAGCGCCCGTGTTTTTATCAAACTGGCCGTCTATCATATCTATTTTTCCGCTGCTGCCGTACTGGCTGTCGTCGGCTAATAGCAAGGCAACTTCAGGTAATTGTTTCAGTTTATCTTTTAAGGTTTCGCCCGGATATTGTTCTTTAAAGCTTACAAAATCCTTTTCGCCCAGGGAGAAATAAACATGTACATCATGTACATCGGATAGCAGGGTAAGCGCGTCCGCATCAGTCGGTGCGACCAGGCTGCCTTGTTTTTTAATTAACCGGCCTATGTAACCGCTTACCGGCGCTTTGATCAGGGTATATCCCAAATTAATTTGGGCGGTTGATACGTTGGCTTTTGCCTGTTCGATGTTGGCTTTGGCAACATCATAAGCGGCTTTTGCTGTTTTCAACTGGTAGTCTGACACCACTTTATTAGCAACCAACGGGGTTAATTTGTCAATTTCCAATTGTGTATTGGCTAAAGCGGCTTCCATAGCATGTTGGTTTGCCAGGGCGTTGTTTAAAGCTGCGCGGTAGGGTTGGTCGTTAATTTTAAATATGGGCTGACCGGCGTTTACAAAAGCGCCTTCGTCAACAAATACTTTGTCAAGCGCGCCGCTTACCTGCGGACGGACTTCCACATTTACTGATCCTTCAATAGAGGCCGGGTATTCCTGGTAAGTAGTTTCATTACCCGAAACGATTGCGGCTACCGGCAATGCCGGCGGCGGCGGAGCTACAGCTGCCTGTGGTTTTGGTGAACAACTGTATAATGATAGCGCGATCAGCGCGAAATAGATACTTTTCATTTGTTTAATTTTTCGTTAATAATTTGTTTTTTATCGGCACTCAAGAAGGCTTTGCCATTATTGAATTACTGATTTATGAGTTGTTGATTATGAATGTATGCCTTGAAACCTAATGACGACTGGGACAACATCGGTTGGACATATTTGTCTGTTTAATGTCATTAAATGATTTAACACTGTTAATTATCAGGATGTGTTGATGAGTGATTGTTTCCATGGCGTTGTTGTTTAAGATGTTTGTAGTTTAAATTTGATTTTTATTTAACACTGTTAGATAAATTAACAATGTTATAACATGTATAAAAAAATTTACGCGTTGAGCGATTTGATAATACCGCTTATCGCAGTTTTTAGTACTTCGTGGGTGATCTCATCCGATGTAGTGCGGCGGACCATGTTAATAGATATCAATCCATGTATTACCGACCAAAAGGTATAGTACTTAACGGATATCTCATCTTCGGTAGGTTTGTAGGGTGCCATTAACTCTTCAATGATCTCGCTAACCATTGTCCATGGAACTTCAGCCTCAGGCATTATCTCGCACAGTTCGCAACAGTTCGCACCAACACCAAACATTACCTGGTACAGTTCCTTTTCGGCAAATGCGAAATTCCAGTAGGCCAGCCACATCGCTTCAAGCTGTTTGGCAGGCAGGCGGTGTTTTTCTTTAGCCGCCTTCATATCCCTGGCCAGTATCAAAAAACCTTTGCGGGTAAGCTCCATTAGTATGGCATCCTTGTTGGAGAAATACTCATATATAATAGGAGCGGTATATTCAATTGCATCGGCAATTTTACGCATGCTTAACGCCGGCCATCCCTCTTCCTTAACGATCTGTAACGAAGCATCCAGGATGTTTATCCTGGTTTCTTCCTTCAAACGTTGTATCCTGTCCTTACTTGCCATTTTGTAATTACGATATTAAATAATTTAACACCGTTAGGCAAATGTACAGTGATAAATAGTAAAGTGTGTTCATCTGAATGTCAGATTTTGGAAAGATGTTAATCAGGCTTTTGAAACATTTCTTGCTGGCAAGCAGTATGTGCCCATAACAGCATAGAAGATCATTATTACCAGACTGTGACTGCGCAGATGAACCTTATACTTACATTTGGGGGTAAATAAAATTGAGCTAATGATGAAGAAAATAGGATTTTTATCATTCGGGCATTGGTCTAACCATCCATCTTATCAAACCCGTACAGCAGCCGATACATTGCTGCAGTCTATTGATCTGGCTGTCGCAGCGGAAGCAATAGGATTGGACGGAGCCTATTTCCGTGTTCATCATTTTGCGCGGCAATTGGCTTCCCCATTTTCATTACTTTCAGCCATTGGCGCCAAAACCAGCAAGATAGAAATTGGGACAGGCGTTATCGATATGCGTTATGAAAATCCAATGTATATGGTGGAGGATGCAGGCGCCGCTGATCTGATTTCCGGGGGGCGCTTACAATTAGGCATCAGCCGGGGCTCGCCCGAGCAGGTAATCGAAGGTTGGCGCTATTTCGGTTATGCACCTTCAGCAGGAAAAACCGATGCGGATATGGGACGGCAAAAAGCCCTGGATTTTTTGGATAAATTAAAAGGTACCGGATTTGCCCAGCCTAATCCTTATCCGATGTTTCCGAATCCGCCAGGCCTGTTACGCCTGGAACCGCACTCGCCAGGCTTGCGGGAACGTATTTGGTGGGGAGCTGCATCTAATGCAACTGCAGTTTGGGCGGCCGAAAACGGCATGAACCTGCAAAGTTCTACTCTGAAATTTGACGAAAACGGTAAACCTTTCCATATTCAGCAGGCTGAACAGATAAGGTTGTATAAAGAAGCCTGGAAAAAAGCTGGACACCAGCGTGAACCAAGGGTTTCGGTAAGCCGCTCCATTTTTGCCCTGGTAACTGATCAGGACAGACTTTACTTTGGACAGCAAGGTAAAGGGGCCGATAGCTTTGGTTATATTGAAGCTGATAAACGTGCGGTCTTTGGAAAGAGTTATGCGGCCGAACCCGATCAACTCATCAAAGAATTGGCGCAGGACGAAGCGATAAGAGAGGCGGATACTTTGCTGCTGACCATACCAAACACTTTGGGCGTTGATTACAACGTCCACGTGCTATCTGCTATTTTGAAGCATATTGCCCCTGCACTTGGATGGAAATAAGTTAGTCTTTCTAATCGAACCCCTTATACCATTTTTATCATTTCTAGAAAGACTTGTAACCCCGTCAGTTTTGATGCCTAAACATGTCGTAATTTAATAGGAAATGGTATTGTTTTTTTGGCAAGTTTTTCAGTAGTTCAGAATATTCGTGCAAAAAAATATCAGCACTCTCCGTATTTCTTTACTAAAATACTCCCTGGTTCGAGCCCAGCCTTAGAAACCCCACGGAGGACGAGAAGATTTATCAAAGCTATTCAATTGCCAATCTTCACTTTCTATACTTAGCATTAAAAAATGAACTGATTAGTACTATAGCAATATATTAACCATATTACTATTTTATCCCCAGCCTTTCAGCCAGGCGATCTTTACTCAGCCGGGACACTTTAACAACATCATTATTGCTCATTACCGCGACAGATTGTTCGCCTTTTTTGAATTTTTTTATGTGATTCAGGTTGATAAGGTAGGATTGATGTGAGCGCTCAAAATACTCTGGCGGCATCAGTTCCTGCAGGCGGCCGAGCGTTTTTGATACCAGCAGGCTTTTGTCGTTGTCCATCACTACTTCGGTATATGAACTGTCGGCTTTGCAATAAATAATATGCGCAGGGTCTATAAGGTTATATCCATCATTGGCAGGCAATACAATTTTGCCTTTCGTGCCATCCGGGAGGTGACGATTTATAAAGTTTTTTAGAAGGATAGCCTGGTCTGCGGCGACTGATTTTCGCGCAGATATCTTTTCTACAGTGGCTATCAATTCCATCGGGTCAATTGGTTTAAGCAAATAATCAAGCGCGTTGACCTTGAAGGCCCTGATGGCAAACTCGCTGTAAGCCGAGACGAAAATAAAATGCGAGCGGATATCTGCTGTCAGGTGTATAAAGTCAAACCCATTCATTACGGGCATATTAATATCAAGGAAGATCACATCCGGCGGGCTTGATCTCACATACTGCAACGCGTCAGCGCCGCTGGTAAAGCAAGCAGCCACATGCACTTCGGCACAATAGGTTTGCAGATCATTTTTTAACGCGATGATGGCATTGTTCTCATCATCAATTATTACAGCCTCTATCATATATTCTTATTAAATTTAATAATAACCTTTGTTCCGGACGCTTTACCGTCAATAAAAAGATCAACTGTTTCCAGCGAGCTCATCGTTTCGTTCATGCGATTATACATCGAGATGCGTTCTTCCAGTAAATTTATTCCTTTAGATTGATGCAGGCGACTGCCATTTTGCTTGTAAATTGCTGACGCCGCGCGGCCAATACCGTTATCTTCAATTTCGCAGATCACATAGTCTTCATCCTGGTGAACCGTGATATCTATCCGGCCTCCATGCCCCGTAGGTAACAAACCATGTACTATGGCATTTTCAATAATTGGCTGTAGTATCAGTGGGGGAACGCTTATTTCGCAGAGTTGTGCATCACTCACGCTGAATTGGTAGGTTATACGCCCGTCAAAACGCATGGCTTCCAGTTCGAGGTAAAGTTTGCAGGTTGCCAGTTCGTCTTCCAGCAGTATGGTGTTGCTGGAGTTATCCAGCTGTTTGCGTATAAGCGTAGCAAAAGTTGTCAGGTAAGATACTGCCTTTCGGTCGTCTTTTTCCTGTATGAGCGCTTTAATGGAGTTAAGGGAGTTGAATATGAAATGCGGGTTCATACGCGAACGAAGCGCCATGGCATGCAGTTCCATCGCCTTTCGCTCATATTGCAATTTTTGCGCCTGCGCCCTTTTTATGGCCCTGATGCGTGCAGATATTACCTGGTAGATCAATACCGTTACAATTAAGATGGCCGCTGTGTAAAACCACCATGTCCTCCAAAACGGCGGCGAAATAACAATCCTAACCTTGCGGAAATACCTGCTCCACCTGCCACTGGTGTTAGTTGAATTAAGTACCAGGGTATAATCGCCGGGTGGGAGACTGGTATACGACGCCCTGTTTTCATTGCCCGGCATTACCCAGTTTTTATCAATGCCTTTGAGCATATAGCGGTATTGATTTTTTTCGGGGAAATCAAATTGCATGGCCGCAAATGATATGGTCAAAAAATTCTGATCATACCGTAGGTGTATTTCCTTAAGCGTGTTCAGCGGCTCATTTAAAGCCGGTTTATTGATCACGTCCATCTCTGTAAGCGCAATTTGCGGATCAAAAATATCAATACTGATTTTTGCCGGGTTGAAGATGGTATACCCGGATGAGCCCCCGAATGCCATATCGCCGTCCGGCAGTTTCAAATAATGGTAACGATTAAATTCGTCCACCGGCAACCCATCCCTTGATGTGAAAGAACGTACAGATTGATTTTTGGGGTTGAATGCATATATACCTTTATTCGAACTGCACCACAGCAAGCCGCTATTATCTGTCAAAATACCGTAGACGGTGTTGTTGGGAAGGCTTGTAGCGATGCTGAATAACTGGTTTTTTTTCGTGTTCTTATCAAACCGGATCAAACCATCGGACATGGTACCTATCCATAGCACGTTTTTGTTTACAGGGTCGTTATTGATGCAAAAAAAGTAGTTACCGGGCAGCAGGCTGGTCAGCCTTTCCGTACTTCCGTCGAGCGCATTTACCTTCAGCAGGTTTTTATTAGTGCATATATAAAAGGCCGATTCACCGTCTGCTACAATACCGTTAAGCTCTTCACCCTCGTCAATATTCACCTTTGTATATAATCGGAATGTCAGATCCCGGGTATCAAATTTCAATAATTGGTAGTACTGGTCGATGCCCCACAAATATCCGGCTTTAGTAAAGCAAAAAAATTGTATACCGCGCCTTTGGTTATTTACAGGCTTATTGTTGTTAGTAAAGCTTTTTGTTTGGATCTTTCCATTTGCAAAAAGCGCCAGTTGCGGGCTGAGTTGCCGCAAATTAACATCACTTATCCAAACGGAATCCTTCGATACGGCAACCCGGTTAGCATAGGGTTGACTTTGCGCCAGGAAAGTGCCCGTAAGCTGAGCTTTGGAAAGGGTGTAGTGTTCTAAAACATCGTATATGAACGAGTGTACAGTGTTATAACCCGGCATAGGTGTTTCCCGCAAGTTGTACTGCCATAACCCGAAGCCGTTGGTACCTACCCATAACACGCCTGATCTGTCTGTAAACATACTGGTAGGGATGCCTTTAGCCCCGGTGATTGCCGGCAGCCATGCGATAAGCTCATTATCGGGGCGTAGCAGGTAAACGCCCGAATGGTATTCAAAATAATAATTGCCTTTATCATCAAAAGCAGCTATAAGTTTGCCGGGTGCTTTTTGTCGCTTAATCGCTAATGATTTGAAAAAGTGGTTAAAAGGGTTCCATATTTTTAACCCCTCGGCATCCGCTATCAGCAAATCGCCATTGGGCCTTACGCCCGGCGAATAAATATTGACGCCTTTGTTAAAATAGTTATGAATACTAAATGGATAGGGTACGGTTTTGACAACGGCATTATTGCTATCACAGATCAGCAGGTTTGATTGTGTGAGCAGTAACAATTGATCCTGTAACCAGGCTATTCCTAATACCGGTCTATTGGTATGAAGTTGCGCTTTTGACAAATAAGTTACACGATCTGAATTCAGATCGATCCGGAACAGGCCGCCATCCTGCGACATCATCCAGCATAAACCATTATTGCCCCGAATCAGGCTTTTAAAGTACCCGGTTTCTTTCTTTAAAACGTTAAAGCCTTTACTGCCGGATAAATGTGTAACCTTTTCTGTAATGGTATTTAATTTGTCGATTTTCCCGTCGAGATAGCAGATCAGTAAATTATCATTCCCGGCAGGAAAAAGGTGCAGGATGATATTCCCGCTTAATCCTGCCGGATCAGCCGATGTATGCAGGTATTGTTTGAATTGTCTTCCATCGTAGCGGCCGAGCCCATTGAGGGTAGACACCCACAGAAAGCCTTCCCGGTCCTGGAAAATGCCGCTTACAAATGATTGTGGCAAGCCCTCCCTAACCGTAATGATCCGGCTGACTAAGGGCTGGTCGTCTGCAAGGCCGGTCAGTGTGCTCAAACAGCAGGTAAAGAAGATGAGAAACTTGATGCGGTTTGATATCACAACTAAATATATAACTTTTCAGCAGCATGTGTGAAGCAGCTGCTGCCGGGGATTGCCTTTTATACTACTATTAATTACCAACACGCTGATGATAATTTGTCATTTGCAAAATAAAACCTGCCATACGCTAACTCAAAGCTTACAAATGGTAAACCGTAAAATCAGGATCTGTTTAATGATCGCCGGCGTACCGGTACACCCAAAATAAACAAGCCCGGAGCTATCCGGGCCTTTGGGCTTTACTATAAAAGTATTGGTTAAGCGGTACCTTAACTATACCTCCAGTTAAACCTGTTTATCGTGTAAGGGTTAGGGTTTGTTGAAGTACTGTGATATTGGTTGTTGTGGTATCGTATAGCTGTAATTTATGCGCGGTTAGCGTAGGCAGCATAAACCCGCTCGGATACCAATCCATGTAAGCGGTACCTGTAATAAACAATTTGTTGTTTTGGATATACCATTTACCATTGTAGGCAACATTGCTCGCCATAATGTTCAGGGTACTGTCGGCATTAAACTGGAAAAAATCTGCTGATGTAAATAACGTGGTGTCCCGTGTATCGCCGCCCTGGTCGATGTAATGCCCTACGGCAGATTGCATGGTCCATTTACCCAGTATTATTTGTGACGGGGTTTGCGTTGGTGTTACCAGGTTGTTTCTTGTACAACTGATAAAAATTGCTGCAATAAAACATATCATTACGGCAGCCGGAATTGTCTTTTTCATTCGCTTTTTTACGAATACCAGCTTCTGCAGTTGGTCCGTTTACCTCGTATTCAGCTATCCGGAAGGGCTGAATTTGTCTATGGCATCATTCGTCATTTAGGATGCAGGTTATAATTATTAGTCAATTAAAGTATTCGCCGCCGGAACAGAGGATTCAGACATTTCCAGAGTGCG
>Ga0206976_1088_pt1 | contig 31398 bp, 27 predicted proteins | sample Alteio_BWOrgHeat_82_FD_152926 | JGI IMG/M metagenome (GOLD analysis project Ga0206976, IMG submission 152926) | Enriched cells from forest soil in Barre Woods Harvard Forest LTER site, Petersham, Massachusetts, United States -... | ecosystem: Environmental > Terrestrial > Soil > Temperate forest >... | reverse complement strand
TGCTTGCGCTTGATTGTTCACTTCCTTAATTAAGTTCTCGAATCGAGTAAAATCTTTGGGAAGGAAATAAGGCATATCACCAAAAGCAATGATCGAAAATGATTCCTTTTTGTCTTGAGCAACGGCGGCTTTCGAAAACAGAAGCAGGAGAATAAGTAAAATGCGGCGGTTCATAATTGTAAATGAAAAAGGAGTGAATAGAAATTCCATTCACTCCTCTTAAAGAAATCAAATCGTCTTAGTTATGTTGGTTGCCTGTTCCATCGGTAGGGAATGCACCCAAGTCTATATTGGGAGATGTAAAAGTAGCCGCCAAATCAGGGTTGGTGATTGACGATATCGGAGTCACCACTGCTGAGAAGCTGGTGTAACCTTTTCCAATGGCAGGAGAGCTTGATTGCAAATGGAAATCAGAATTGCCCTGCCAGGTCATGCTGCCTAAATGAGGACCGTAGGTAGCAGTACCCACTGGAGCAGGCAAAGGATAGTTGACAAACACCGGGCTATTTTTACGAACCAAGCTTGTGGCATCATATCCGTTGGTCCACGTCCCACCAGCAACCGCTTGTGGAGTGCCCTTAACTACGAACCAATATTTTTGGTTAGGGAAAGTATAATAAGAGCTTGGCAAAGGTATATCAGTAGTGTTGTATTTGCCCAAGTGGCTCGAAGGCATGAACTGACCAGCTATATTTAATGAGTCAGCATAGTAAAGGTTATTTCCATAGGCAGAGTTGACGGTATCGGCCACAGGGCTTTCCACAAAACGAATACCCGTTCTACAGTTAACTATAATGTTGTTATAAACATAGCCGCTAGCACCTTGCTCAATGTCTACATTAGCGCCGCGGTCAGGATCAAGACTTCTATAGCCACAATTGACGTACGTGTTGTTATACATGTTGACTTTACCGTATGGGAATGGTCCTCCTGATGAAGGACCTTTTGCAGAAGCTTTAGTCCCACCCTTAGATGTACCGATAAACAAGTTATAAGCCATGTTACCTGAAGCTTCGCCTTTTGTGTTGAATGCATCGCCGTCGTTGTAACCGACTTTTTCAACAGTATTTCTCATGAAGTGAACTGAGCCATGGGTGATCCGTGCGACATCGGAAGTGGTGCCATATATCCACGAATCTTCGAGAATATAAACTCCGGCAGGGTTTTGGAAACAAGTTGCAAACAAAGTATTACCGGCGCTGTAAACAAAGCCTGTAACCACGGGGCTGGTGTTGGTCACCAAACCGCCGGCAAAGTCAAGGTGTGTCCACTTCACGTTGAACATCGTAGCGGTAGTACCACACTGAATACCGCCCCACTGTCTGGGATATGTACCAGCATTACCACCGCTGGTTAACCCTGGGTCGGAGTTAGGGTCTGTGTAAGAAGTCAGTTTGTATTGCGAAGGATTATTGTATGCGTCTACACCAGTGATCCAGTTAGGGTTTTGCTTTGTTCCCAAAGAAATAAATACACCGTTGATGATCAACATGGCTCTTGGGCTTTTGGCCAATAACTTCACACCGCTTTGCATTACCAGCGTATCACCTTTATTGACATAGACCGGTCCGCTGAAATAAAAGGTCTTGCCTGAAAGCATAGTTCCTTTTACAGGATTGCTGGCACCACTAGTTAGCGAATCGCCTGAAATTGCCGCGCCCGCTTTGAACTGCGGCTTGGAAACTGTGGTACTTTCCTTCGAGCATGAAGCAAGCATTATGATTGCCACAACTACGGTGGTTACTGCAAGCATTTTTTGGGTTTTCATTTTTCGTTGATTTAGATTGGTTATGGTTATTTATTATTTAGAAAACTTGAAGCGGAAGCCCGCGATAAAATTCTGTCCGTAATATTCACGCTGTACCAATATTCTGCTCTTGTCAGTCTGCAGGGGCAATACATTAACACCACTCATATACTCACTAGATTCATGATGTATATAAACTTGATACGGTGTATTAAGCAGGTTTTGCGCCTTCAGGTAAAATGAAAAATAGGTCAGGAAGTTTTTCTCCAATGAGAAATCCATGATGAAATAAGGCTGCTGCCAATAATCCAGGTTTTGGTAAGGTGATACATATGTGATGCGCGTGCCTGTATATGCCAATGCCAACTGAAGGCTGAGCCCATGCCCAACATCCTTGTACAAAAGCGATAGATTAGCGATGTGTGGCGCCTGACCTTGTAAGGGCCGTGTTTGATTTACATTTATGATGCCGTTTGCTCCGGCATATTGTTTGGTGGTGGTAATCTGTGAATTGGTGTACGTGTAATTTCCAGAGATACCAAAACTCCCCCAATACTTAGTCAATGCAAGTTCAATACCAAAGTTCCGCGCAGAGTTTGAGTTATAAGGGCCGATCACATTACCCGAACTAGCCACTGAATCTTTGTGCCAAAGTTGTTCGATCGGATTATCAATCTGTTTATAGAAAACGCCGAGTGAAATTTGATCTAATGTTTTAGTGAACTTCTCATACCTGAGATCAATGTTGTTTATGATGGCGTGTTTCAAATAAGGATTACCTACTTCGTTGTAAGTATCGCCCTGAATGTTATAAGGATTAATCTCAAAAAGGCTTGGTCTGTTGATCGACTTGAAATAGTCTGCACGCAAATTATCATTAGGTGTAACTCTGTATTTTACATTTATGCTTGGCAAAATGTCGGTGTATGCTTTCGTGCCGTCTTTTCCCGGAAAAGTAGTAGGCATGGGGTTTAACCAATCCTGATACGTGTGTTCTGCGCGCGCACCACCAATAATTTCCCATTTTTGCGCAAGTAAAATTTTTCCTTGAATGTAGGCTGCCGCAATCTGCTCATGCGCAGTATAGGTGTTAGGATTAACTAAGCTTCCATCCCCGCCTCCCGACCAATATTGTGGGCCGATCGCATCAACCCCATTGTAAAACGAGGGATAATTACCATTGCTATCTTGGTGTGGCGTAAACTGATAAGAATAGTATTTGGTATCCCGCGATTTAGTGCGGTATAAACCACCTGAAGAAATTTCAAGGTTATTACTTCCAATGTTTTTATTGTAATACAGATTCAAATAACCTGTATAATCTTCATCATAATTGGTAAGCCAACGCCTGTTGAAGTCATAAAAATGGGGAACATCGGATTTGCTGCTTCCTTGCTGAATTTCATATTCTGACCAATCCGGTGCATTGTTGCTTGCTTTAGAATAAACAGCAGACCAATTGACACGAAAGGCTTGACTCAGACTATGATCTCCCTGTAAGGTAACGTTGACTATTTTTTGTTTCTGAACCTTGGAGCGGTCCAAGACATGCGTATCCCCCGTACCAAATCCAACCCGACCACCAATACCAAGTATCGTATCAATGGTGTGCCTGTGTTGAATGTCTTCCAACTCTACAAACATGCCGTATAACTTCAACTGATTTTTATCATTGAAACGGTAGTCTGCTTTGAGATGAGTGCCTAATCGTTTTTGATGATTAGAATACTGACGAACTAAAATATCATCAAAGACGGGAAGATTGTTTGGAGCTTGAGTTTGATTATCGGGTTTAATAAATGTGCTGTTCGTTCCTCGGTACAAGTCTTGATAGCTTGCCGCCACAATTGCTCCAAGTTTTTTGTCTCTGGTCAACCTATCGCCAATTGAAAAATTATAAACCTGATTTACGGGGGCTACATTATTGTATTGAAAATTTTTATATGTGAAATCAGAAGGCGTGGCTAGATATTCGGGAGCTTGTGTTTGCGCAGGAGCTTTTTCTTGCCACCCCGAGAATGTACTGAAGCCGCGTTGTGCGGCAATCGCATTTGTTCCTGTGGCTGCACTGGCATGAACTGTAAAAGTGGCGGGTGCATCTTTCATCACTAAATTCATCGCCCCACCAGTGGCATCACCTTCCATCGAAGGGGTCAATGCTTTGATCACCTCAAGTCGATCTAATAGGTCGGCAGGAAAAAGATCCATCGGCACATAGCGATTCTTATCATCAGGGCTCGGGATTTTTATACCATTGATCAGCGTATAGTTATATCGTTGGGGCATTCCGCGTATGACGGCATATTGAGCATCGCCACTACTATTGCGATCCACGGATACGCCGGAAAAGCGTTGAAGAATATTGGCTACAGTAATATCTGGCATCAGCTGTATCGTCTTAGCTGACATTACATTGACTATACTCTCCGAATTTTTCTCTGTGTGAAGAGCGAACTCATCGGACGTCTTGTCCAACACTCCAACGACAACTATTTCGTTTAACTCGTTGCTGTTTTCCTCCAAATCAAAGTCAATCTGAAGCTTCTCTTCAGAAGTGATGGTAACTACTTTCTCTAAGGATTTATATCCTATAAAACTGCAGACGAGTGTGTATTGACGCGGATCGGAAACGGCGAGCTTAAATGTACCTGAGAGGCTGACAGAAGCACCGACATTAATCTCTTTAATAAAAACAGTGGCCCCGATAAGAGGTTCTCTTGTTTTTAGATCAAGTACGGTTCCGCGGATTACTGTGGAGTTGGCAAGATGAGATAAGGACAGAAACAGAGTAAGTAAGCATGCATGCTTCAGTAGTTTATAAGAGAGCAACATCCGTAGTCAACGATTTTTTTGATTCGATGCGCAACACTACGTGAATAGTGTTACGTCTGAATTTTCGGGGCGTTACCTTTTTATTACGTTGGTTTGGATAAATTCTGAATTTATATAAAATGGAAGGGATAAGTGATCATAACCTTACAGTTGTTAACACAGGGATAAAATGAAGCCGGAAATTTATTAAGGTGCGATGTCAGTCGGAGTCGTCTTCAGGGAAGGCGCCTCACACTCAATCTATTAGTATCGAGAAAGGAACAGAATAGTTAACCCCGCTCCATCCGTCACCAATGCTTTCTTTAGCAAAGTTATTGCAGTGAGTTGAGGCAGCATCAAGTGTTAAGAAATCAATAACTACTACTAACTACTACTATACAATTGCAACTGCGAGAGAATCAGTCTGTACTGCTATTGTCATTTATTTCATTACAGGTAGGTTAGCCACCAATACCGATGTGAGCTTTTATACCGCGCATACCAACGGCATGGGAAATAAAGAATGAGCACGACAACCACCCAGACCACATACGCCCGAAGTAAGCTTGGCGCATAATCCGAAGGAAACTCTTTCATTGATGAGCTGAACGCAACGATCGTAAACTTATCAAAGGCAATCCAGGCCCAGATAACTGCGCTTCCTACAATAAGCGGTATGTGAAGCAGGTAATAGAACATGGGAACTTTGCCAAAGGTTAACACGAACTTCCCGATCCGTCCCGGATTCTTATAAAAGAAAGACAGCATCAACATTCCTGATCCAAGCGTGAGGGACAGAAACAGCAGCGACGGGGGATATTTAAGTACACTTACGAATGAAAGAAAAGTATACGCTAAGCCACGCGGCTGCACACTCCATGGAACTGGATCGCCATAAACATTGAGTGCACGAAGCACTACAAAAAAGATGAGAAGAGAGATTCCGGATATCCTGAAAAGGGTCCTCTGCTGCTCAACCGGCTTATCATACCAGGCCCCTATCAGGTAGCCCAGCGCCAGCACCGCTACCCATGGAATCAGCACATAAGAAAATAAAAGAGGAGGCAGTGAAGAGGTAAAGAATACAAACGGACTATTGTGAAGCATCGCGAGAAGGAAGTTGTCTGCCGCTGGCACATCCAAAAAAAGATTATGGCCGCAAATCAGAAGCGCGACAAATGCGATCAGCACCCACCGCGGCAACCAGATGAGTCCTGCAAGCAGGATCATCCCCCACCCGATCACCCAGATCACCTGGATGATAATAAAGTTGTAGCCGAACTGTAGTAGAAAACTAACAACAACTACTTCGAGCACCACCAGCCACAAGCCACGTGTAAGTAAGTACTTGCTCACTGCCCGAAGGCTGTTCACTTTGCGGCCGTACAAATACACACCTATCCCCGAAAGGAAAACAAAGATTGGCGCACAGAAGTAAGTGATCCAGCGCGTGAAGAAGAGTGGTACATCGGTTTGATTAAGGTCTTCGGGCCGAAAGGGTGTTTGGCTCCAATACTCGCGCACATGGTCAAGTGCCATGATAATCATCACAACTCCACGAAGCATATCAACCGAATAAATGCGGGATGAAGGGATTGACGATGATTGCGAGGTAATCGTTGATGAGTCTGTCATATCTCGAAAAGCATTTACTACAAAAGAAAAGCTAAGTTATATTCAATTGCCTGGCCGTCAATGAATACTAATCTCAACGGTATAAAAGCCGCTTTCCGACTAATAAAAGCGCTAAACCAATATAATCCTCTCACCATCTCAGCACAACAATGGGAAAAATACGGGGTATCACGGGGTTTTTTCCCCTAGATGAGTAGTGAAATACCACTTACATTAGCAAATCCGTAAAAATGCATTTAGACCTTTCAACTGATACCGAAGTCACCTTATTCGCATTGGGCGCGAGTGTGGCCCTGGTGGCAATAGTGGCATTAAGCATTTGGGCTTCAAGGTGGGCGATTAGAAAATGGGTGAGGGAAAAGTGAGGGTAGAAGTTTAAAGTAAAAGTAGAAAGGATGATTAACCTTCCACAGCAGTGAATACCATTGAAATAGCAATCAGGTTCTTTATCATATTAACCCTGTTCTTTTGGGAGATAATGTTGGCTACAGTTATCTATTTCTTTTCTGCGATGACCTCAAAGCTAAATTCAGTGCTGCGTTTTACTAATGACAGTGAGAATGTTTGAGGCAGTAGGCACATTTCTGGGGTAGTGCTTTATTTGAAACTCTACTCATCTGTAACTCATTTAAATAACCAGGCAAGCATTGCATGTACTTAAGCAAGTCATCTGGTATTGGGCAATGGGAGTTAGTTCAAGCACTCAAATCTTTATTTGAAACACGAAGAGCACTTATATTCGCATTCTCTAATCAAAAGAATGGTCAACCCAACCGAACAAGACGAACGCAATTACCTGGAAGAGATCAAGGAGCGTATTTCCTTTGCACTGCAGCGTACGGCCTCCCGCGTCAACGAATTTTCGGATGAGCTAAGACAAACCAAAGAATACCTTCATGAACACCAATCGGGCCTGGATGAGGCCGACATGGTGGCGGCGTGGCAGTCCATCAACCGCATGGCCAACACCGGAGAAGAGACTGTGGAGCAAAGGCGCCGGCTGATGAAACTGGTATCGTCTCCATATTTTGGCCGGATAGATTTTCGCGCGAATGGGAACGATAAAGAGTTGTCTGTATACGTAGGTCTCACAACTTTTATCGATGGAGCGCAGCGCCTCAACCTCATCTACGATTGGCGTGCCCCCATTTCCTCGATGTTCTATGATTTTGAATTGGGAGAAGCACAATACAAGACTCCATCAGGCGTGGTGACAGGGGACATCAGCTTGAAGCGCCAGTATAAGATCCGCGATGGCGTGATGGAGTTTATGATCGAAAGTGCGGTGAGCATTCATGATGAAGTCCTGCAGCGGGAACTGAGTAAGTCTGCCGACGACCACATGAAAAATATCGCGGCTACAATTCAGCGCGACCAAAATCAAGTAATCCGCAACGAGCATGCACAGGTGATGATCATTCAGGGAGTGGCCGGCTCAGGAAAAACATCTATCGCCCTTCACCGGATCGCCTTCATGCTGTATCGCTTCCGTGACTCGATCCGTGCTAAAGATGTTTTGATCTTATCTCCCAACAAGGTATTTGCCGATTACATCAGCAATGTCTTGCCGGAGCTTGGAGAGGAGCAAATTCCTGAAATGGAAATAGAAGAATTGGCGTCTGAGATACTCGAGAAAAGATATCCTTTTCAGACATTCTTTCAGCAAGTAACCACATTACTGGAGCGGCCCCACCCGCAGTTTATCGAACGGTTAAAATACAAGTCGACCTTTGAATTCGTGAAGCTGCTCAATAAGTATTTGATTCACTTGGAAAACACTTCACTTACACATGTGGAGCTAAAGGTGGCCGGCATAGTGGTGCCTTTTCCTTTTGTCGTCGAAAAATTTAAGGCCTGGCAACGGATGCCTATGCACAGGCGGATACCGGAGGTGGTACAGGAAGTGTTGCAATACATCAGGAAAGAAGTGAGACGCAAGCTCACAGGTAGTGAGAAAGCACGTGTGCACGAAGCAGTACCACGCATGTTCAACATTCGCAGCCCTTTTGAGATATACAAAGACTTCTACTCGTGGATAGGCAAACCAGAAATGTTTAGAGTGATGCCGGGTACACAGCTGGAATATGCCGGTGTGTATCCACTGATATACTGCAAGATCCGGCTGGAGGGCATGGACACCTACGATCATGTCAAGCATTTGCTAATCGACGAGATGCAAGACTACACGCCTGTGCAATACGCAGTGCTCGCGCGTGTCTTCAAATGCAGGAAAACAATCCTGGGCGATATCAACCAGTCGGTAAACCCGTACGGCGCCTCTGCCGCTGAAGATATTGAAGAAGTCTTTCCGCAAGGCGAACTGGTGAAGATGTATCGCAGCTACCGTTGCACTTGGGAAATCAGTCAGTTTGCTTCGGGCATCCTGCCTACTCCCGGCCTTATTGCAATGGAACGCCACGGCGAAAAGCCGCAAGTACTTGGCTTTGCCACTCACGACAAGGAGATCGAGGCCATCCGTGAGAGGGTAGTTGAATTCGAGAAATCAGGCCATCATTCTCTGGGCATTATTTGCAAGACCCAGCAACAGGCTAATTCGTTGTTTGAGGAAATCAAGTGGGAGAAAGCTCACCTGCTCAACCCGGCCAGTACGTCATTTTCACAGGGCGTGATCATTGTAAGCGCGCATTTGGCCAAAGGCCTGGAGTTCGACGAGGTCATTGTACCATTCGCTTCAACTATCCACTATCAATCAGACATGGATCGGCGCATGCTATATATCGCTTGTACACGAGCGATGCACAGGCTCACGCTGACCCATGAGGGAGAGCAGAGCGAGCTGTTGGAAGCGCTTTAGACCATATTTTCAAGGAAGCAAGCCACTATTCTAAAGAACCGAGCACTACGTTTGCTATTCCAGTCAGGAAAACTAAAATATTTAGTTATTTACTTGCTTTTATTCCAAATCGATACTTATTTAGCTAAAATTTTTAGTTAATGAGTGCGCTGAAATTAAAATTGAAAAGTAAGAAGCTGAGCTCTGGCCGGTTCCAAATCGACTTTTCAACTGAAGGACAAGCCAGCGGTTTCTATGGTTATCTCTTAGCAGAACCAAAGACGTCCGTTAGCGATGTAATCGCAAAAATCGATCGCCATATCAAAGCTATGGCCAACACTGAACATTATTTCCAGCGCAATCTTTTTTCATTTGGCAACCGGCAAAATAACTCCGGGAAGATTTTAATATTTAAAAAGTAAACCTATGGTAAGCCTCAACGAAAACATTCGTGCATTGCGCAAAAAACTGCAATTGACACAAGATGAATTTGCACAAAAACTGGGCATCAAGCGCTCACTGGTGGGTGCTTATGAAGAAGGCCGCGCCGAACCACGGGTGGAGCTCTTGCAAAAGATGGCAGCAGTATTTGGTTTGTCGGTAGATTCACTGGTGGGCGTAGACCTAACCAAATCCGAACCGAAAAAGCCGGGAGTTTATAACCGTGGAAAAGAAGTGTTGGTAGTAACCGTTGACAGCCAACGAAAAGAAAATATAGAGTTTGTTCCAGCAAAGGCTTCAGCCGGATATCTCAATGGCTATGCTGATGCAGAGTATGTGAAAGAGTTACCTCGCTTTAATCTACCCATGCTCAGGCAAGGTACCTTCCGCGCCTTCGAAATAAAGGGCGACTCAATGCTGCCACTTATGCCAGGCTCAATTATCGTTGGCGAATACGTTGAAAAACTTAACGATATCAAAAGCGGCAAGACTTACATATTAGTAACGCAACACGAAGGCATAGTTTATAAGCGTGTGTTTAATTACCTCGATGAAAATGGGAAACTGTTTCTGGTCTCCGACAACCGCCAGTATGCTCCTTACCAGATCGATGGCGATGATGTAATGGAAGCATGGTCAGCAAAGGCTTACATCAGTGTGCAGTTCCCCGATGTGGAGACCAAGCCCGAAGTTTCTGTAGATCAATTGGCGAGTGTGGTTTTAGATTTACAGAAAGAACTGTTCCAGTTGAAATCCGACAAAAATTTAAAGAAATAACTTAGCGGTTAGCCGATCCCAGCGCTCCTTTCATTATTGAAAGGGGCAAGGGTGAGGTGACTTCTACAAATCATTATTTGACTAATAGATCAATCAAAAACACGAATAAGTATGGAAAGTTTATCACCCAACATTTTTGTAAAGGACATGAATGCCACAATTGCATTCTACAATCAATTTGGCTTTGAGAAAATTATGTCCGTACCGGAAACGGGAAACTATGACTGGGCTATGCTTGCCAATGGAAGTGTCACGGTTATGTTTCAAACTTTCAATAGTTTAAGCAACGTCCTTCCCGAAGTGAGTAGAAAAGAAGGAGGCTCGCTGCTATTTTATATTAAATTAAAAGGAATTCGCGCTTTTCATGAAAAGATAAAGACCCACGCTAAAGTAGTGGTTGAATTGAACAAGACCTTTTATGGATCAACTGAATTCTCCATCGTTGATAACAATGGATATGTGCTCACATTCGCAGAAGATGAAGCCTAACTGAGCATCGACAAAGTCGCAAATCGGTTGATTTTCCCCGAAGCTGTCTCAACAAACGTGTTGACAAATTTAAGTTCCTTCGGCAACTCATATTTAGTCAGATGCAAGCTTGCCATAGTGAGTATTTGATCCTGGAGATCAGAAGCGAATGCCGCTCCTTCAACAATCATGATTACGCGCTGCCCCAGTTTTTCGTCAATCAAACTTCCTATAAAAAAACGTTGACTGATAGAATGGCCAATCAATACTCTTTCAAAGACTGCTTCTACTTTCTCAGGAATTACTTTTACACCGCCAGAGTTTATGACGTTATCAATTCTCCCCAGCCACTTGAATTTTCTCTTATCAACCAATTCCACCAGATCATTGGTAATAATTTCATTTAGATAAACTGTCTTGATTATCAAACAACCACGATCGTCTAGCCTCAAATCTATATCATCGAAAGCGTCAAAATATTCCTGCGCGTCTGTTCCATTCATTTTCTGCAATGCTATATGAGAGATAGTTTCTGTCATACCATAAGTAGCGTAAATGGCACAGGCGCTTTTTTTGACCTTTTCTTTTAGTGAAAGATTGACAGGAGCACCGCCAATAATAGCACACCTGACTTTATTCAAATTTTCAGGAGTGTTGTCTAAGATGTTTTCAAGTTGATAAGGTACCAGAGCAACAAAATCAATGGTTTGCTGTTCACCAATGCTATCAAATGGATTCGCCGAAGGTTCTACAACAGTTGCATTCATCCCAAGTACCATGCTTCGTACCAGCATCATTTGGCCGGCAATGTATTTTGTATCTAAACAGACTAGTGAGGTGTCACTTGATCTTAAATGTAAAGCCTGAATTGTTTGCCTTGCGCTTACTTCCATCTGAGCGCGTAGAAGTGCTATTGATTTAGGGGCCCCTGTTGACCCTGAAGTTTGTATGGTAAATTCGTTTTGGTCATTAAGCCAGGCATGGCAAAACTCCAACGTTGTCTTTTCAAACGCGCTTGCATTTTCCCTGAATAATTTTTCACGAAGATTTTCGTAGCTGTAATAATTGCCATTGAGAGTTATCCCAGGCATTCGTTATTGCTTTTTTAGTTCTTTTGAATGTATAACCAACTCTGCATATCCGTAGGTAGCATCTGTTTCGCGGGTAAACTCAAGACCCGACAGGTCGGCTACAACTAGTTCTGCAGTTGTGTAAATAAAATTTTCATTCAGTAAATGCCCGCCAACAGCTTGACCGGTTTGATCAGCAACAGAAATGTGCAAGTGACATGACGTATTTGAAAATGTTCCAGTAAGCGACACGATTTCAAAATGCCCGATTCGTACTTCGCTCTCACCTTGATTCGCGAACCGAATGTGAAATTGCTCAAGGCTCCCGACACAAGTAACAATACTTCCGGCTTTGATATTATTTTCTTCAGCAAATTCAATAATCGATTTCCGTAAATCTTTTTTCGGCCCTAGCCGAAAAGCATAGAATCTCGCTTCCGATGGAAAGGTTGTCATTCATTACAGTTGTCAAGGGAATTTTGGGAACTTAGAGAAGTCAGGCTCGCGTTTTTCCATGAACGCATTTTTGCCTTCTTTGGCTTCATCACTTAAATAATAAAGTAGTGTAGCGTTTCCAGCCAGCTCCTGAATGCCTGCCTGCCCATCGAGCTCGGCATTGAAAGAACACTTGAGCATGCGTATTGCCAACGGGCTTTTCTTTAAAATCTTATTGGCCCAGGCCACATATGTTTCTTCAAGCTTATCTAACGGAACAACTTTATTCACCAATCCCATATCAAGTGCTTCCTGTGCATCGTATTGGTCGCAGAGATACCATATCTCTCTCGCTTTTTTCTGCCCGACAATCCGTGCGAGATAAGAAGCACCAAACCCTCCGTCAAAGCTTCCAACTATTGGTCCGGTTTGCCCAAATCGTGCATTATCAGCTGCGATAGTCAAATCGCAAACAACATGAAGTACATGCCCACCACCAATCGCCCAGCCGGCTACAGCAGCTATCACTGGTTTTGAAATGGACCGAATAATTTTTTGTAGATCTAATACATTCAACCGGGGCACTGTGTCTTTACCTACATAACCTCCATGGCCGCGCACACTTTGATCTCCGCCACTACAGAAGGCTTTGCCTCCTTCACCTGTTAATATTATTACACCTACCTCAGTGTCTTCACGACAAACATTCATCGCATCGATCATTTCAGTTACCGTTAGCGGTGTAAATGCATTGTGAACTTTCGGTCTGTTGATGCTAATGCGTGCAATGCCGTTGTATTTGTGAAACAAAATTTCCTGGTATTCTTTCACCTGTTTCCAATCGTATTTAAGCTCCATATCCTTTTTTGATTTGTTCTTTAAATTTTTTGAATGCTTCGATGTTTTCCTTTTGCCCGCTTTCGAGCTCAAGTATTTTTGTTTTCCCTTCAAAGATGAAAAACTCTTTAAGGCTATTTTTAATTTTCTTAAGCGAATCTACAGGTAAGTAATCAAATCCAAATTCGTTGGTGAGATGCTTAGCTGTCAATGATTGCTCGGTAACAAACAGTTTGTCAAGTTCAGGTACGTTGCCTGGCCCGTCAATCATATTGAAAATTATCCCGCCATGATTGTTTAGTACCAACACATGCAGGTTGGGTAATTGATAGTTATGCCAAAATGCATTTCGATCGTAGAAGAATGCCATATCACCGGTGATAAGGAAATTTGGTGCTTCATTGCTAAGAGCATGCCCTACTGAAGTACTGGTGCAACCGTCTATTCCGCTGGCACCTCGATTGGCATACACATGAATTCCTTTTTTACCAGCAGCAATTCCAATGAGGTTTGCATAACGAACTGCCATGCTGTTGGCCAAATGAAGATTGCAACGAAGAGGTAAAACCGACATGAATTCTTTGAGCAATGAAATTTCAGAAAATGCAGAGTCTTCGAAATAACTATTCATCGAATGAACTGTGCGGTGTTCTTCGGCCTGCCATAGGCGTAAATAATTCTCTTTTTTCTGATTGGCGAAACCTTCTTCCTTTTTATCTAATGCAAGTAATTTAAAAAACAACTTCGGCTCACACCGTATTACTTTAGTGAGCGACTGAAATGTATCTGCAGGTGTGCCCGCCTGCTGAATGTGCCAATGTTCTTTTGGTTTATATTTCCTAAGAAATACTTTTGTGTTTTTTGAAATAATAGATTTTCCAAACGAGATAAGAAGCTCAGGCTGTAAGGAACGCTGCACATCTTCATCACATGCCGACAAGAAAGAATCAGAGTAACGAACCGTGGCTTCAAGTGAGTGAAGATTAGAAATGATATCGCCAACTAACGGAGCATGGTTTGTGTTAGAAAACTTGTCTATGCCCTTAGTCAATTCATCATTAAAATCATTTTGTCCCGCCACAACCAGGACTTTAGAAAAGCTACCTAACTTCTTTTTAAACTCTGCAACTTCAATCTCCGATAGGCTTTCAGTAAAAGTTGACGTACTAATTACTTTTATGTTTTTACTGAACGTTATCTTTTCACCTTTTGCAGGGTAAAGAGGCTCTCGAAAGGGAGCATTAATATGTACCGGTCCCTTAGGGAATTCCTGAGAGAGATTGATTGCTTCATTAATTACTCTGTGAATAAACCAAACGGAGTCTGGGTGGTCGTAATCTTCTGGGAGTGTAAACGATTTCTTTACATGGGCTCCAAAAATATTGTTTTGTCGAATTGTTTGTCCGTCCAATTGATCGATCCATTCTTTAGGCCTGTCAGACGTAAAAACAAGTAGCGGGATTTCCTGAAAAAAAGCTTCTGCTACAGCGGGTGCAAAATTATAAGCAGCAGATCCAGAAGTACAGACTAAAATCGAAGGAGACAGAGTTTGTTGGGCGATACCCATAGCAACAAAAGCTGCACTACGTTCATCACTGAACGTACGGACTGTGATACCTTCATGTCGGGCAAATGCAAGTGTAAGTGGAGCACAGCGACTTCCCGGGCAAACAACAGCTTGTATTGCACCTTTCTGGACGCATAGTTCGGCAATGTCAAGTATGGGTTGGAGGCGCAAACTTTCAGGAGTTAATAATTTTTGAAAGAGTATTGATTTTCATTTCAACCTCCTCACTTTCTTTTTCGGGAATTGAATCAGCCGTTACACCTGCGCCGGCGTATATGCGCGCCGACTTTTCAAAGAGTTGCATACATCGCAGGTTCACAAATAACTTACTTTCATTATCAAAATTTACAGGCCCCAGATAGCCACTGTAAAATTCACGATCGTAATTTTCATTTGTTTTTAGGAAATCCAAAGCCGGTTGTAATGGCATTCCACACACGGCAGATGTAGGATGAAGCAACTTCAGCATCACCGAACCCAGTTGCGGAAAATTAACTTCTTTAGTATCTACTTCGTAGTCTGTACGCAAATGTAGGAGGCTTCCCGCCACAACTGTTCGAGGTCCATGCTCGGCATATTCTCGTACACGTATTTTCTTAAAGCAATTAATTATGTATCGGCTTACCAAAGCTTGCTCTTCAATTTCTTTTTGAGTCCAGGCAACAGATTTCAAGTTCATCCTGGGCTCATATCGTTGTGTGCCGGCTAGTGCTATTGTCTTGAACTTTTCATTGGCATCAACGCTGGCAAGTAATTCGGGCGAAGCACCAAGCCATGTTCCTGTATCTGGGGACGACACAAGCGAAACAAAAGCATCCGGATGCCGATCGCACATGCGATTAAACGTTTTGAGTAAATCAAAATCCTGGGGCAAATCGATGTCCTGAAATTTTGATGGAACAATTTTTTCAATCGCGCCACTCTCTATTGTTTTGATGCATTCACTTACAAGGCTTGAAAAATCTGTCATTTCTTTCGATTCCTTTCCAGAAGTATAGTAGCGTAAATGTTTCTTCTCTTGCCTGTCTGTGTCACCGGTTTGAGTTGTAAAATAGGTTGTATCGCTTAGGTCAGGGCCTTCTACTATTTCTCCTTCCTTAAACCGGAAAACGAGGTCGGCATTAAAAAAGAATTTCCTTTGCGCAGGATTAAAGGGGGCAAACGCGAATCCGGATTGTGAACCTTCAAGTGTTATTTCGTCTTGTGCGATTCCTCCTGTGTTACACACAATCAGATTCTTCTCATTGCTTGCTGGCAGTCTCCATAACATGAATGAACCACCGAGTTGAAATATTTTCGGGATAAGCTCGTCGACAAAAGGTTTCTCACCTGCTCTGCGATAATCTTTTGTAATTATGCTCATACCTTTTTATCAAGAATGGCTAATGTTATTCGACTAATACAAACCAACTCTTCCTTTTCACTTACAATTCTGATTTCCCACACATGAGTCTTTTTCCCTACATGCAGAGGTCTTACAGTGCCGGTCACAAGACCGCTGCGGACACTCTTTATGTGGTTAGCATTAATTTCTATACCCACACAATATTGAGCATTCACGTCAAGACAGCACATGGCCGCTACACTACCAAGTGTTTCGGCAAGAGCAACCGAAGCGCCACCGTGTAACAACCCAAGCGGCTGATGAGTTCGATGATCCACAGGCATTTTTGCCTCTATAAAATCATCACCCAAGCGGGTATACTGAATGCCCAAGTGTTCAACCATCGTATTGGCCGACATCTTGTTCAAAATCTCCAACGTAATACCCGGGTTAAAATTTGACATGATAATGTGAGTAAGGACTGTGATTGAAGATTGAAGTATTTCCCTATTTTTGCGCCCAAATTAACGGAAATTGACCAGCAAAAAAATATACCTTATTCGCCACGGGCAAACTGATTTCAATTTGCAGGGTATTGTGCAAGGAAGTGGTGTTGACTCTTCTCTAAATGCGATGGGACGCCTTCAAGCCAAAGCATTCTTCGAAGCATATCATTCTGTAGCATTTGATAAGATTTACACATCAACTCTAAAAAGAACTCACGAAACTGTAGCTGATTTTATTCGATTGGGAACACCACATGAATCTGTTGCAGGATTGAACGAGATCAGTTGGGGTTCAAACGAAGGCCAGAAGATCACTCCCGATGAAGACGCCTATTACCATTGGATGCTTCAGCAGTGGCAAGGTGGCAACACTTCGCTGCGAATTAAAGGAGGCGAGAGCCCTGATGAAGTAGCCGCTCGCCAGCTGCCTGTGATTGACAAAATCATAAATAGTAAAGACGAAAACACTATTTTGGTTTGCATGCACGGCCGCGCAATGCGAATTTTACTTTGCCAGTTGCTCCATTATCCATTAAAAAGCATGGACATGTTTGAACATGCCAACCTTTGCCTTTATTTGCTGGAAGGTGCTGAGAACCTATTTAGTGTCAGGAATTACAACGACACAAGCCATCTTAAGAATGTGAAACTCCCTGAGATGGAGATGGAGGAAAGGTCTATACTTTAATGCCCTTCAGTTGCTCTAAGGCCGAGCGAGATTTGCCATCGATAGAACTTTTGTACTCATGCCTTTTATAGGTTAAAGCAAGTTCAAAATATTTCTTTGCCGCGGGATAGTTGCTTTGCTCATTATAGATATAACCGAGTTGTAATGCCGCATTGGGAGCGAAATACCAAGGGTTCTCTTTTGCCAGTTTTATGGTTTCCTGATAATAAATTTTGGCTTTTTCCAGCTCATTCATCTTGTGCGCCAGTCTGCCCAGTCTATAATAATATTCTGTTTGCTCCTTAAGGTTTTTCAATTCTGAAACATGAATAGATTGAATTGCTGCTTGTGCATCCTTGTAATAGCCTCCATCAGTAAAAAAGCGCGCTTTCAATAACTTGGGATTAGGAAGTTTGTCTTCCTCAAGTTGTGAGGCGGCATATTTGTCTGGGTCGGCTTGCGTACGACCTGTTACTTTAGCTTTATCAAAATATATTTTAGCCTGAGGTTCATCATTGAGCAGCCAATAGCAGAGGGCAATCTTATAGTTTGAATCTTTCTTAAAGCTTTGGCTACGATAGCCCTTGATAAACTTCTGGTAAGAAGTAATCGCTTTACTGTATTCGCCTTTGTTCAATAAAGCCTCACCACGCAGGTACTCTATATAATACATCTGCAGCCCTTGGTTGTGCAAGTCCAGTTGTGAGATAAGCTCCAAAGCTTTTTCACTTTGCGCATCTTTGGTTAGCATATTAATGGTGGCGAATAATACAAGCCGGTTGTCCGGTTGCTCCTTCAGGCACTCCATAAGGCCTTTTGCTGCTTCAGAAAACTGCTGATTGATGAAGCCCTTGACAATGAAGTATAAGATGTTGGCTTCAATATTGAGTGATGATTTAGAGATACCCAACTCGTGCAACTGTTTTTGCCCCGCAATCACTGATCCCCTCATTCCTAATAAACTCATAAACCAATGGTATTTATCAGGCACCGAGCCGATCATTACCTGAATCACGCCACTCGTTTTCTTAATTGGGATAAAAGACGGGTATTTCTTTAAGCACTCTTGTGTTGTATTGTAAGCCCGACGAATGGCAAATACGGCATTCAGGCTTTGATCAAGATTAAGTAAGTTGAACCCGCGCTGTAAGTTGAGTTCGGCTTCTAAAAAAAGCTTCTCTGGTCCGTCTGGCAAATTCTCAACCACCTGCAGTCGTTTCTTGAAATTGGTCTCCAGGAGTTCAAACTTCTTTTGATCTTCAGTGATAAGGACGTCCACCGTTTCGCATAAGCTCAAAACATAGATTTTGTGTAGTTCTTCGGAGGGTGAAGAAACTTTATTCAATAGTTCAAGCGCTTTGTCTGGCTGAAGATTGAGTACTAGTTGATACGCTTTTTGGAGATCGTCGCTGAATTGCCATAAAGGATCGGTGGCTATGCAGGAAAACACAGTCGATAAAAAAAAACAGGCGGTAAGGCCTGCTTTTTTTATAGTCTTTATTACAAAAAAATTAGCCAACTTTTTTTGTCCTTTTAACGGGAGCTGCCTTTTTTGGTTTTGCTTCTTCCTCCATTGAGCCTAAATCGACATCGGCAAGGATGCGGCCTGAGTGCTCATCAATAACGATTTTCTTCTTTTCTCTTATTTCAGCTATTTTTTGAGGAGGGATGATGATGTTACAGCCTTCGGCAGCGCCACGAACCACGCGAACTACCGCGAGGCCATTGGTAAGGCTGCTGCGCAGACGATCGTAGTGCTTTAATAATTTATCCTCTATTTTTTTTGCCGCTTTTTCACGGTCGGCCATCAATTTTTTCTCTTCCTCGTGACTTTCGCCCAGAATCCCGGTCAATTCACCCTTTTTATTATCTAAATCTTGAACGCGGTCTTTGATTAAAGCATCGATTGCAGCGATTTCGGTCTTCTTGGCATCAATTTTATCCTTCGCCTCTTTGATACGTTTTTCGCAAATTTGAACTTCAAGCTCTTGAAGCTCTACTTCTTTAGTAATAGCATCAAATTCTCGGTTATTCTTAACGTTCTTCTGCTGATCGTTGTATTTTTTTACAAGCTTTTCAGCCTCTTTTATACCTTCTTTATTTTTTTTGATGGCATCTTCAAGATCCTTCAATTCGGTCTCAAACCGGCTTTGGCGAACTTTGTAGCCTTCCATCTCGTCCTCAAGGTCCTGAACCTCGTCAGGAAGGTCGCCTCTTAATTTTTTTAACTCGTCTAACTTAGAATCAATGGATTGTAGTCTTACTAACGCTTCCAACTTCTGTACAACTGTCTGATTTTCCATTACTTAGAAATAGCTTAGTGGGTTAGTGTCCGTTTTCGAAAAAATGATCGCAAAAGTACTAAATTTTTCCTTCAAAACCTCTACCAGCAAGTCTTTTGTAAATTGTTCACTTTCATAGTGACCAATGTCTGCTATCATGATTTTAGAATCAGCATCGAAAAACTCATGGTATTTGAAATCGGCGGAGACAAAAACATCGGCTCCTTGCGAAATAGCCTGCGGTAAAAGGAAACTTCCCGCACCGCCACACACTGCTATTTTTTTTACTTCTTTTTTTGAGGGAGCGGTGTGACGGATAAGGTTTACGTTCATCTGTATTTTTAAACCGCTAAGGAAGGCAATTGGTTCCATAGCAACTTCCAAATCGCCAATCATACCTGCACCAACTTCCTGGTTTTCATTTTCAAGCCTTGAAAGGTAATAAGCAACCTCTTCGTAAGGATGTGCCTGTTTAAGCACCTCTACTATTTTTCTGCTCAGGTGTTCAGGAAAAATGACTTCTATGCGAGTTTCTTCAACATGCTCTAATTGGTTTGTTTTGCCAATGTTAGGCGCAGCGTTTCCGGTTGGCATAAATGCACCTTCACCAATCATCTGAAAACTGCAATTTTTATAGTTGCCTATATTCCCGGCGCCTGCTTTGTGCAAGGCATTCAGTACATCTCCGGTCTTTTCTTTGGGAACAAATGTGACCAACTTCATCAGGGTATCTTTCCGGGGTCGAAGGATTCTCACATTCTTCAATCCGATTTTCTCGGCAATCTTTTTATTCACACCAGTGTGCACATGGTCAAGGTTGGTATGTATAGCATAAATGGCAATATCGTTCTTGATGGCTTTGATAATCGTTCTTTCTACATAAGTCTGGCCGGTGATTTTCTTCAATCCCTTAAAGATTATGGGATGATGTGCTACAATAAGGTTGCATTTATTCTTGATGGCTTCGTCAACTACATTTTCGGTACAATCAAGAGTCACCAGGACGCCTTTTACAACAACATCGGCGTTTCCGGTAAGCAAGCCACAGTTGTCGTAGCTCTCCTGATATGACTTGGGAGCGAGCATCTCCAAATGATTGGTTACATCTTTTATCGTTGCTGTTGTCATCGATTAGTTAATTTTGAAACCAAAATTAGAAAAAGACCGCGACCGCATGCTATTGTATTTACTGGCACCCTTTTCCTGGCTTTATGCAATGGTCACGCATGTCCGAAACCTGCTATATGACTTGGGGTGGAAGAAATCAACTTCTTTCGACAGGGTTGTGATAAGTGTAGGTAACCTAAATGTAGGAGGTACGGGCAAAACACCAATGATCGAGTACCTGGTGGAACTTTTAAAGAAGGATTATTCGATAGCTATTTTAAGCCGTGGCTACGGAAGGCACACAAAGGGATTTCGGCTGGCAGGCGAGCAAGATGATGCCTTTTCGATTGGCGACGAACCATTTCAATTCTATAAAAAATATCATCAGCAGGTGTCAGTTGCTGTTTGTGAAGACCGTGTTGCAGGAATCAACAAACTGCTTGCAGGTAAGCCTGCTCTTCAGGTCATTTTGCTCGATGATGCATTTCAACATCGGGCGGTGAAACCATTGTTTTCGATTTTACTTACCGATTTCTCAAAGCCTTTCTTTACTGATTATGTCTTGCCGATGGGCCGGCTCCGCGAACCTCGTATGGGAAGTAATCGGGCAGATATTCTGGTAGTGACAAAATGCAAAGACATTTCCGTCGAAATGGAAACGAAGGTTAAAAAAGCAGCTCTTAGTTATGCTGGCGAAAAACCTGTGTTCTTTTCAGGCATTCGTTATAAAGACCTTATTTCATTGGACGGCGAGGCGCCTATAAAGAATAAAATCATATTGGTAACCGGGATTGCCAATCCACAGCCAATGATTGATTATGTCTCTTCCAAGTTTGAACTAATTCACCATTTTAGGTATGATGATCACTACGAATATCTCTCGATAGACATCAAGATGATTCAGGAGAAAGCAGGCTCCGGGGCATCTGTTCTCACCACAGAAAAAGACATGGTAAAGCTGATATCGCCTGCTTTAAATGGGGTCATTGACAAGAAACTTTGGTTTTATTTGCCTGTAGAGGCCTATTTTTTAAATAATGGTTCGGAATTTGATGATTCGATCGCGAAAAGAATAAAGTCTCAATTGAACTCTCTCAAAATTTGAACGTGTGTTGATCCGTTTTTCCATTTTAATAGTGATTTGCCTTTTCTGCCAGGAGGCTTTTTCTCAGGATCTTCCCAACCGCAGAAAGGTGGTACAGCAGCCTGCGAAGGATGACGTTCCGAAATCAACTAAAAGAACGCGTTCTAAAATTGTCAACGATTCGGCGAGGGCTATCTATGGTCCTAAGACCACGCTTTCTATTACTGAACAAGAGCTTTTTGAGAACAAGAAAAAATACCAGACACTGGATACTTCTATTTACAATTTGCATCGCTGGAATTTTGTGCAGCGATTTGAAAACAAATATCAGGACCTGGGGAATGTGGGTACGGCACTAAATCCGATCTTCCCGCAAGTGCAAAGTACAATAGGTGCGACTTCGGGCTTCAAAGTTTATGATCTTTATTATGAAACTGCAGAGCCCCGGCACTATGATACACGATCTCCGTTTTCGCGCATTAATATAATTTGGGGTGGCAGAGGTCGCTCAATCACTCACATAGAATTTACACGTAACGTTCACGCAAGATGGAACTTCGGCTTTAACTACAGGCCGGTTCTTTCAGCAAATCAATTACCCTATGCGGGAAATAAGATTTACCAGGTGAAAAGTCAATACTATGATGTGTATACATCTTATAAATCGAAAGATGAACGTTACCGGATGTTACTTAGCTACCGGAGGATACGCCACCATGTGGTGGAAAGCGGAGGAGTAAAGTTGTCGAGTGTAGATTCTACTTATAAAGCCTATTTTGATCCCAATGCATCGCCATTCCTTTCCTCAAGCCAGAGTAATCCGGCTGGCTCATTCGGGTCTACCGAAGAAATAAGAAATGCGTTTCATTTTTATCATCAATATCAGTTGGCAAGAGCTGCACAGTTTCATCACTCATTTGATATCAGCAAGCAGATTAATACGTTTCACATCACGCCAAACCCCGAGACAACAAGTTATTTTAAATACAATACAGAGAAAGCAGACACCACATTTGTGAATGATGCCAATACCTTCCAGGTAATTCAAAATGAAATCGGGTTAAAAGGCAATGCAGCATTTTTGTTTTATGACTTCTACTATAAGTTACGATCGTATAGCAACAACATGAGTGGCTTGCAGGGCCAGGTACCTAACTCTAAGGGTATAGAAAACTATGTGGGCAGTAGAATCACTTTCCGCTTTGATTCTGTAAGTCAATTGTCGGGGCAGGCAGAATATTTGCTTGATGGTCATTATAAAATCAATGGAGCGCTGCGCACGCCATGGCTTGATGGTGAGTTATATAGTGTATTGGCTAAGCCAGGCTTTATGCAGCAAGGGTATTTTGGAGCCTACAACTCGTGGGTCAATAATTTTAGTAATACATTTTCGAACCAACTTAGCGGGCGTATCAAAGCTCAGTTTGGACCATTGTTTATCTCTCCTGGCTTTACTTATACAGCGCTTCGCAACTATATCTATTTTGTACAGCCAAAAGATGTGCCCCAAGTATTACCAATGCAATCCGGAGGCAATCAGCAAATAGTATCACCTGAAGCCCGGATGGAGATTCGTCTCTTCAAACGCTTTCATCTAAGACCGCATGTGATCTACACTTCGCTGATCAACAACGATGATCATGCCATTAGTATCCCGACATGGTTTACCAATGTGCAACTGAGTTATGAGAATGTGCTCTTCAACGGGGCGTTGCAAATACAAATTGGAATTGATGCACATAAAAAATCGGCCTACAAGGCATTGGGTTATGCACCTTCCATCCAGCAGTATTATATACAGGATAGTTTTACATGTCCGTCCTTTTGGAACGCAGATGTTTTCCTGAATGGGCGGATTAAACGCGGTCGTTTTTTTGTGAAATACATTAACTTGCTTCAGCAATTTACCCAACAGGGTTATATGCTCACGCCGTTGTATCCTGGTGTGAGGAATACAGTTGACTTTGGATTTGAATTGATTTTGTTTGATTGATCATGGAGAAGCATGTACTGGGCCTGGAGTTGCCAACTGATCCGCGCTGGGTTGACATCGCTGAAAAGAATATTGGTGATATCCTTACCGACCATGCCTACTGCGAACAAAAAGCTGCGTCTTCCTGCATTTCATTAATAGTCTTATTCAATGATAAAGTAAAACTGGTTGACACGCTGACTCCTGTGGTTACCGAAGAATGGCAGCACTTTACTTTGGTGCTGAACGAATTAAAGAAAAGAAACCTTGTCCTTGGCCCTCCGCGCAAAGATGAATATGTAGAGCAGCTTGGCAATCTTGTAAAGAAAGGCGGCAGTCGTGAGCAGCAGCTAACTGAAAAATTATTGTTCAATGCGCTGATTGAAGCACGCAGCTGTGAGCGGTTTCGGTTGTTATGGAAAGAAATAAGTGACGAAGCATTGGGGCAGTTTTATTATGAATTGATGGTATCGGAAGCAGGGCATTACAAAACGTTTCTATCATTAGCCAGGGAATATAGTGATGCGCAGGCGGTTCATGTTCGCTGGCATGAGCTTCTGTCGCAAGAGGCAGTTATTATGAAAGAGCTGCAGGTACGTGGCGACAGGATGCATTGATTATATTAAGAATAATCACCCAATCAGGATTCGGGTATAAATTGTTCGAGAGTCTATTCCTCGGTATATTGAACAATTAAGAATCATGAAACTCTCCTTTCTTTTTATAGCCATTCTCTTCTTTCAAGATGAAATTCCCTTTAAAGACGAAGGTGAATATCTTGTACAGATTGATTTAAAGTTCAAAGCCAAAGGGCAAAATGGTATTGGGCTGTCATCATCGTACTCCAACACCGGTCAGATGCAAGACGATAAAACTATTCAGGTTCCACGGGCTTTTTTGACAGTAAATGTTTCTGAAATCAAAATCCGTGAAGATGAAGCAAAAATTGTTGCTATTGACTCGGAGGATAAAAAATTACTGACCCGCAAAACATCGTCGGTGCCCGAACTTCACTTTGATATGGGTTTTGTAGATGATCTGAAAAGTAAAGCTGCTGCCAACGAGATCACTATCTATTTTTTGTCTGGTGAGAAAAAGCGATTGCGCAAAATAGTTCTGACAATTCTGACTGACGGCACGTTTCAGGTGAACGGCAAGTGGCATGGCAAGTTTTAAATTCCTTAGGGGATAGGCATTGGTCACTGGACAATAGTCATTGGCATAGGGCAATAGGAGCAAAACCGAAAATGTTTCCCCGCTCCTTCTTTCACATCCTCGCTTTTTTTCAAGCCAGCACTCTTACAATTTCGGATTGAGATGTGAGTAGTGGAACTGGTATCCAATAATTATTACTTACCGTCCTTCCAGTTTTCAACTTTAGTATTTCTAATAAGATTGGATCGAGGATCACTATTGCTTAGTGTCTATTGAGCAATGATGGATGCCACAGAGTTTACTTTATCAAGACTTCAAACTATTTTACCATCGCTCCAATTTACTTTACCAACGCTCCAAACTATCTTAACAACGCTTTAATTTACTTTATCACTGCTCCAATTTATTTTATCACTGCTCGAAACTATTTTAACATCACCCCAATTTACATTATCAATGCTCCAATTTACTTTATCAACGCTCCAAACTATCTTACCATTGCTCCAATTTACTTTATCACTGCTCCAAACTATTTTAACATCGCTCCAATTTACTTTAACAACGCTCCAAACTACTTTGCTGATGCATCTTTTTACAAATAGGTCTGGAGAATATATAATTTTTTCTGTCTACTTTATTTAGGGATGCAGATGCTGCGGATAATTCTGTCTTCTTTATTAAACAAGTAATAAATCCGGCGGACAAGTCCGTCGGATTTATGATTGCAGGCATCTATTTATTATTCCAAACTACGGTTAAGGAACTTCAACTTGCTGACTTGCTTGTACTCGAGGCTGTTGGAGCCGAATAAAGACTTCACATATTGCTTTACTCCATTTGCCGTGTCGATCAGGCCGCTGACATCAGCATATAGTGCTCTGTCTCTGGCAATGCGCGCGTTGCTTACTGTGGCTGTAGTCGCTATGACAGCAGAATTTTTTGCTCGAAGATCTGCGATCACGGCATTAAGTGTGGGCACACTCAGTTCTCGTTCATTGGGGTCGTATTCGGGCTCAGCGGAAACTGTTGACACAAGTTGTGTGAGGTGATCTACCATCTTATCGAAGCTTTGTTGTGATGTGGACGATGTTCTCACTGGTGCGGGTGCATCGGCACCTGCTACTACCACCTGCTTTTTTAAAGCCTTGACGCGGCGGCCCTGAATTTTCATGTTTGTAGAGCGGGCATCGTCTACGGTTTGTGAAATCACATCGCTTGCGGCCAGCGCACTTACCACTTTTGTAGCCAGCTGCCTCAGTGGCTTAAATGCTATCTCACGTGCATTGGTAGCCTTGTCGTGGGCGGTCTTTGCATCTTTTACTGCGAGCAACGTTACGTTTGCTGCTTTGTGCTGGGCTATCAGCGCCGGGAGTTTTAACACTGGCTTTTTAGGATTGTAGGGGGAGCCATAGGCGTTGCAGAAGCCAATGAGGTCTTCGAAGGTGGCTACGTTTTTTGCGTGGCCTGTTTCAACAGTACTTGACATTTGTGTTTTGAAATTTTGAGTTAAACAATTATTTATACTTCGATCAATTTTTCTTTTTGTTATTGATCTTGGCGGAAATAAAGGGGGTTTTTTCTTGCCGAAATGGTCACTCTTATTCAGATGACTGGTTTAGTGAGTAAGGTGGTCGATTATTTTATTATTTAACATTTAGGGATTAGATAATGTTAATAGTTAATGGGTAATAGACATATAGTCAGCAGGCAATGGTAAGCCAAAATCTTAATTTGAAAAGCATATCGCTTCCTTCATGTTCTTTTTTGACTTGACCTTGCCTTCGCCGAAGTGGCACGCCCAGGCAGGCACAAAAAAGTACCAAATTCCGATAGGTATGAGGAGTATCCCCCTTCAAGTGCTCTAACGATCGAAGCAATGCTCGATTACTAATAACTATTATTTCTTGGGCTTCAAAAATTATATCTCCTTCTCCTTTTCGTCCTTTTTTGTCTTGATACAAAAAAGTACCAAATCCCGATTGCTATCGGGACAAGACTGAAAGATGCTTCCACACACACGCCTTCACACCCTCGCCTTTCAGTCTGTCCAGCGCTCTTAGAGCTTCGAACAAAGATTTGACTATGACAACCAGTGACGAATGCCTAATGACTACTTACCCTCGCCTTTCAGGCCAACGCTCTTAGAGCTTCGAACAAATATCAGACTATAACGACCAGTTGGCTAATACCTATTGACTAAATACCAAAAAGGAATAGGAGTTTCTACTACACTTCGGCTCTTCGCTTAATATTCATACTCTAAGTTTAAATCGTCTAGGAAATATTAAAGTTGATTTAATCTTATGATTAAAATAGTCATAAAATTCGCTTTACAGATTTCATTTTTGGTAGCGTGTTGCTTTTCTGCCAATGCACAAGGTCAACCTACTAAGCTAATCGATGACCCTATTTGTTATCTTCCTTTTAACACTACCATTTGGGACAATTATGGTAATCAATATGTCTCCCTCAATGTTAATCATAAAAATTCATGCAAAGTGTTATTCTCAAGTGTGAATGACATTAAAGTGAGATGGATAAAAATTCCATCTGGCAATAATGAGTTTTTTATAAAAAGTCTTCCACCCGGAACAAAAGTCGCACACTTCGACTACTACAAAAGTCAACTGAATAAGGATTCAGTAAAAAGAACTATTCCAAATATTATAAATCAAAAGAGTCACCAAGCTTTCATAAATAAAGTGCAATTCAAACAATCTGATGAACTTACTATCGTGAAGAAACTAACTCCTATTTTTCATGGATCAGGCCCTTACACATCATCGAAGTATTGGCCTCTGCTGATGGTGGTGGTACCGTGTGACACATGCAAGAAGAAGTTTGAAGTTGATGGAAAGCCGATTGCCGGAGGCGACATTATTGCAATCAATCCTCTATATGAATACACCTACGCCGGCGCCAAGACAAACAAATTCAGGACGTGGAAATACCGATACGAAGTATGGGACTATGGGCTGATTGCATTACCACTAACTGTGCAGTGGGGCTGGGGAAGCAGTGTTGCAAATAATATTACTACTATCGGCAACAACTATGCTTTTGGATTGTATTATGGATACCGGTTTGGAAAAATAAGGTATGACTATGGACAGTTTGGTGAATATTTTATTACACCATGCCTTTACTTTGGCGTAAGTCAGGAACAACTTAATGGCGGTAACACCGGTAACAAAATCTCTGGGTCTACTACTGTAAATAATTTAGCCCTTGCCCCCGGCTTTGGCCTTTTGTACGGCAATACTGTATTTAGTTTTGGGCTAATTCAAACCGCCATACGGTCGGTGGGCTCTTATGCTGACTCTTGGGTTTATCAAAATCATTTTCAGACCTCTCTTGTGTTAGGATTTAGTTTATCCAGCGGCAAATGATGGAGAGAACCTATTTGTTTAATCTATGATTAGAGCAGCCATAAAATTCGTTTTGCTGTTTTTGTTGCTCTGCCTGAGTGACATCATTTCTGCTCAAGCTGTTTACATCACCAAGACTGGAAAAAAATACCACGCTGACGATTGCCGGTATCTTAGCCGTAGTAAGATTGAAACAACTTTATCGCAGGCAATGGCAGGCGGATATACTGCCTGTTCGGTTTGTGATCCTCCCACTACTGTAACAACTCCAAGACAATCTGAGACACCTAGTATACGGCGGACTGAGAGTACTCAGTGTACCGCTTCGACAAAAGCTGGCAACCGCTGCAAGCGTATGACTACTAATGCCAATGGAAGATGTTTTCAGCATCAGTGATTATTCAATTAGGTAAAGGATATTTGCATGATTGTAGGTCAGAGCTATAAACACTTATGTAAAACGATTTGCACTATGAAAAGACTTTTTATCCTTCTAGCACTATTTGTCAGTGCCAGCTGCCTGGCACAGGTCACTGAAATAAATGAGGGTATCTATCAATCGTATTTTAACCCCGCATTGAAAGAACCGTTGTATGTAGTTTATCAACTGTACCAAGGAGGTGGCACTTGCAGCCGGCTAAAAAAACATTTTCGTTTCACCGTTACCAGACCTGATACTGCCACTCCAAAAGACTATGCAGGCTCCGGCTATGATGAAGGTCACTTGGCCGACGCTGAGGATTTTGCAAGTGACTGCGTTAAAGAAGCAAAGACTTTTGAATTCTTTAATTGCTTACCTCAGACGCCGAGATTGAATAGGGGGATTTGGAAAACCTGGGAGACAAAGATCAGAAAGGATTCACAAACGAAACACTTGCTAGTAATCTGTGGCGGAATTTATGGGAATAAGACCATTGGAAACAACGTGGCAGTGCCCGACAAGTGCTGGAAGATCGTAATCGATAAAGCAAGTAATAAGATTTTGTATTGTCTGCTTTTTCCGAACGATAACAGTGACTCGGTTAATTCTACTATTAGTCTGGATGATTTGAAAAAGCAATTGGGATATGAATTGAAATATTGATTTGGGTAATAAAGAGATACGAGAAACAATGACAGCAGCACACTCCTTACTTAAAAGAATTGCTCACAGCAAAGAGTTTTGCCATATAGTAAGTTATGTGATCATTGCGTTTGCTATTGTAGTAGGCTTAGAGACTTTTCCCCTGCCTACTGTGTGGTTGAGAGCTATTAATGTGCTTGAACACTTCTTTCTTACGTTCTTCATCCTTGAGATTATTCTAAGAATCTTAGCCGAAGATCATCCGATTGATTTTTTTAATCTGTTCAAAACGAAAGTTATTTTGATCCAAGGCCGTAAGAAAACAGAGCTTGAAATAACCGAGCATGGCTTTTGGAATTACTTTGATTTCATTCTCATTGTCTTATCTGTAATCGGTCTGTTCATCAATATGTTTGTATTTCCGGGATTCTTTCAGGTAGGAAGGCTATTTAGAATTTTCAGGATCGCCAGGCTTCTGGAAATAAGTGACCATCTGAGAGAAGTCGAAAAGCGGATTGTGAGTATCATCCCTACTATATTTTCGTTCGCAGCTTTACTACTTATCCTCACTTACATCTACGCCATCATTGGCATGTTTATGTTTGAGAAAAAAGATTTTGGAAGCTCTGACTTCAGCAGCATTCATGATTCGTTCATTACACTATTTCAAGTGATGACACTGGATAGTTGGGCGGAGATGATGAAGGACATTATCGCTACTATTAATTCTCCATCGCCCATTGTGATAGAAATCTACTTTATAAGCTTCGTTATTCTTACCGCTATCGTTGCATTTAATGTATTTATTGCCGTGATGACCTCTCATGTTCAGGATAAAATGACGAAAGCTAAGGAGGCTGATAGTAAAGAAAATGTGAACATTAATTCAACTATGCAGGAAATGGTTATAGAAATTAAGAATTTAAAATCTGAAGTCGCGGAGCTGAGAACGAAGATGTCCGGATAGAGTTTTAAAGAGCTTCGTGAGGACACGAACCTTAGCAAATGGCCCTCTCTTTCGGTACTTTCCCAATCCTCACATCTCCTTTTAAGATTAGTCCGCAGGCCTTGAGTACGAGTTCTTCAAAATCATCTTCATCGATGGGGATATTTTGCCATACAGTCTCGGCTTGCCAAGTAAACTTACCAAGCATATAGCATAACCCTAATTCTGTAAATTCGTATACTAATAATACACTTTAGGATAATGAGTCAAAAATTGTTTAAAGCTATATGTATCGCTTTCGTATTGATAATTGATGGCTGCTCAAAGACTACTGAAAATCCCTTTTGCTTAATGTTATTTGACGGGATGTCAACCTATAATTATTCCGGCAACCTCTGGATATCGGGTAATAATTTAGCGCCTGTGTATTTTTTAAATGCTACAGGGAATTACTCAGTAAATTATGATGCACAAAACAGAATTAGTAAAGTTGTTTACAAAGTCAATGGAGAAACAACATTGAATATGAATTATGACGGAAATAGCAGTAGGCTACTTAACGTTACATACAATTACTTTAATCAGATTTCCGGGATCGCAAGTTATTCTTACAACAAAGCAGAGCAATTGACCGGGGTTGAGTACGTGCTTATCGGGTTGTCGACTCCATATTTAATCTACACTTATCAATATCCAAACATAACTACTCATAACCCGTCATCATCAACTTATTCTTTTGGATTAACTTCAACAGGTTATCTGTATAATTATAGTTATTCATATCAGTATGATACTAAAATAAACCCCTTGTCAGCTTTCGATAAATTCGACCCGACTGTCACTCCAAACAATGTAACTCAAGAGACTATAAGCGATGGATATAGCACATTTACTTATTCTTATACTTATACCTATACAAATGGTGGCTATCCGTTGAGCAAGAAGCGTAGTGACGGATCTGTGATTAATTTTAGCTACTCAAATTGCAAATAGTTATTTCTCGTTAGCCTTATTCTTCCTCTCCTTCGGTACTTTTCCAATCCTTACATCTCCTTTTAAGATTAGTCCGCAGGCCTTGAGTACGAGTTCTTCAAAATCATCTTCATCGATGGGGATATTTTGCCAAACAGTCTCGGCCTTGCCTAGCAAACTAACCGAGCGCATGCAGGGAAACTCTTTCTTTAAACTCTGGTGATGCTCAAGTGGTGACGCAAGCCATACACCATTGTCGTGGGGGTAGTCTGGCCGCTGGCGTAGCATGAGTACCATTTTGTCGCCGATGTATATTGCAAAACAACCGAACATGGGTTTGATACGGGGATGCAGGCGGTCGAGGGCTTCT
>Ga0206976_1086_pt1 | contig 31411 bp, 30 predicted proteins | sample Alteio_BWOrgHeat_82_FD_152926 | JGI IMG/M metagenome (GOLD analysis project Ga0206976, IMG submission 152926) | Enriched cells from forest soil in Barre Woods Harvard Forest LTER site, Petersham, Massachusetts, United States -... | ecosystem: Environmental > Terrestrial > Soil > Temperate forest >... | reverse complement strand
ATACCCTGTCGACAGCTGATTTTAATAATGGCGAATACAAAGCCAAAAACCCGGCCGATATGCACCGGATAGGCGCAGCTTTTACAAGGCCCGGATTGGAGCCGATGTTGAGCCAGCCTGCTAACCTTAAAGAAAGAAATACAGGTACATTATTATACGCCAAACCAAGCGCAGGCTTAGTATTGTTGCGCGAGCAGATATTAGGGCCCGAGCGCTTTGATTTTGCGTTCCAAACTTATATCAACAGGTGGGCGTTTAAACATCCTACCCCTGACGACTTTTTTCGCACCATGGAAAATGCTTCGGGCGAGAGCCTGCAATGGTTCTGGAGAGGCTGGTTCCTGAACAACTGGCGTTTAGATGTAGCCGTGCGCGATGTTAAATATGTGGATAATGATGCCACCAAAGGCGCACTGATCACCATAGATAACCTGGAGAAAATGGCTATGCCGGTTATCCTGGAAATTAAGACCGTAAGCGGTAAGGTGGATAGGGTAAACCTGCCCGTTGAAATATGGGAGCGTAACAGTACCTGGACTTTCAAATATCCGTCAACCGAAGAAATACAGTCGGTTACGTATGATCCGGATAAAGTAATGCCTGATTTTAATCCAGATAACAACGTTTGGACAAAACCATAATAATAAAAGCCCGGTTATGCCGGGTTTTTTTATTGACCGCCATCTGCTTGTAAATTAAATGTTAAATTCAAAACTAAGTTGTTAAATATGTAGTTGTAAGCTATAAATAGGCTATATTTAATCGACCATTGATCTATCATGAAAATAAAATTCTACTTACTGGCTTTGATGCTATTGCTGGCTACCGGTCTGCAGGCCCAGATCATATTAAAGGGCACGGTTTACGAATCAGGCACCGGCACTAAACTTTCGGATGTTTTTGTAAGGGATATCACCAATAAACAAATAACGCTGACGGATAAATCCGGAAAGTTTGAGATCAAAACCGAGTCGGGCCACCTGCTTATTTTTACATCGCCCGGTTATACTTCGGATACCCTGTATGTGGTGGACCTGAACCCCGTGCATATTGAACTGAAAACCCAATTGATATCGCTGCGCGGAGTAGATATTACGTCTTCAAAGCCTCAATTCGATCCGCATAAAGAATACCCGGATGTATATACCAAAAGTAAGGTTTACCCCCTTTCGCCCTCCAGTTGGTTCAGCAAGGATGCCCGTGATGCCCGCAGGTTGAAACGCTATTTCGAGCGGGAAGAACAGGAGAGCAGGATAGACCAGGTGTTTAACGCAGTATATGTAGGCAGCATTGTTCCATTAAAAGGGCAGGAACTGGAGAATTTCCTAACACTTTACCGCCCAAGTTATTCTTTTGTGATCAGCAATAACAGCGAATCGATGGCAGCATATATTAATGACTCCTATAAAAAATACATGGCGTTGCCGCCTGATAAACGCCAGCTTCAAAAGCTACCGTCCCAATAATTTAAAACAATTTGCTGCAGAACTATATTATAGCTGTAAACATACTGCTATGAAAAAGAAAATAATGAGCATCGTATTGCTTAGCGCAATGCTTGCTGTGATCTGCACAGGCTGTGCCCCAAAGCATGGTTTGCCACCACCGCCACCCGCACCGCCGGGAGCGCCAGCGCCTCCAGGCCGGTAAAATTAAAAAGCCTTTAACTTTTAAAGTTAAAGGCTTTTTAATTTTATAACTGATTTGATGGAATAATTAGCGTAAAGCAGGTTTCTTCAGAAGTAGATGTTACATCGATATTGCCACCGTGTGCAATGGCAATTTCTGAGGCAATGTATAAACCCAGGCCAAGGCCTTCCTGCCCCGGCTTAACCTCGCCGCGCGAGAATGGATGAAAAAGACGTTTCATCGCTTCAGTGGATATCTTTTTGCCATAATTGATCACTGATAGTTTAAACTCCCCATCGGCGCTTATGGTCAGCACTTTAACCGGGCTATCCTTTTTGCCATGCGTCAGTGCGTTGCTCAACAGGTTGGAGAGCAGCTGGGCTATGCGTTTGGTATCGCAATTAACCTGCTCGGTCAGTCTGAATTCTGTTTCAATATTACGATTAGGCCATACAGCCTGCATTTCGGCGATCACCTGTAGTATGCTTGCTTCTAATGATAGGTTGGGGTCGTATTGCAAAGAAATGCCATCACCAAGCCTTCCGCGGGCAAAATCAAGGATGTTCTCTATCAATCCCTTCATGCGGTAAGAAGCATCCTGTATGATATTGGCAATCCGCACGCTGCGTTCGTCCGGGGCTATCCTTACTAATAGTTGCGCGCTGGTTGATATCGCGCCGAGCGGGTTACGCAGATCGTGACCCAGTATGGCTATAAACTGTTCCCTTAACTCAGCTGTTTTTTGCTCTTCCAATAGCTTTGCCTCGGCTTGTTGCAGTTGCTCAATAGAGTTGAGGTGGAACGAAATAAGTTCAGAAAAAAGCTTGAACATCCCGATGGTTTCCGGGTTTTTTAATTTAGCCGGTCGTGGGTCTATTGCGCACAGTGTACCGAAAAAGCTACCGTCCCGCCTGATGATAGGCATAGAAATATAACTTTGAAAGCCATACATGGCAGGGGTAGGGTGGCCGCAAAAGTTTGGATCGTCATCCACATGATCTATAACAACAGCCTCGCCGCTTTGCCGTATCTCGTGGCAAATGGTGGTTTCCACTTGCAGCTCGCCGCCTGGCAACAAGCCAAAAAGGATATCATCTTTTACACTGCAGGCAATCCATTTATCTTCCGTAACCCGTGCAATGGCCGCAAAGCCCATACCCGTGGTACGGCAGACTACATCAAGTATTGTCGGCACAATGGGGATGCTGCTGATAGCTTCAATATCAGCCTCGAAATTTGCGGATAATTGGGTCAAGTTTGTTTAATTAGAAGTATAATATGTTAACCAAATTAACGGAAATACAGCCACATTACAAATTTTTAATTGTGTTGGTTACACAAAAACGATGTTGCTATAATATTAAGAAAGCAGGCGTGGCCTTGCGCTATACCTGCTTTAGAATTAACTATTAACTGACAGTTGTTTGAATACTGTTAATTAGATACAAAAATATATAATTTATTTCTAATTTAAAATATGTTGTTTTAATTAAAAATTACAATTGAATATTTCCCAAAACCAAGAGTAAGAATATTTTATGTACTTTTATTTAATGAGATACCCGCTATTGATTTTGCTATTGTGCTGTTTTGCGCTACCGGTATGTGCGCAAACAAACACCATTTCAGATACTACGCTGCAGTACCAGCGCTTTACCAAATGCGAGAGAAAGTGGGTAGCGCTTACAAAACGCGATAAATCAGGCAGGTATATTTATGGGTACGTGTTTATTGACGAGAAGGCCGGCTTTGTTTTTTATGCCGGGGGACTGTTCCGTGTAAATAAAAATCAGAAATACGAGATCGATACCGTCGCTTTTAGTAAGGAACACCCCAAGGTGCTTATCAAGCCAAACTGGCAAAAAGTGGCCATCATATCGCCGCAACATTGCAGCGAACTGGGGCTGGATCCTATGCCCGATTGGGTGAAGCCCTATTATACTTACACCGATACTGCAACGTACGATCAGCGTATAGGGTTTTTGTATAACGACCTGGACGAACCTGCCCTGGCCCTGCCTTACCTGCAAAAATCATGGCAACTGAATACCCGCTCAAAGGGTACTGCTTACGACCTCGGCTATGCTTATAACGAGTTGGGGAAGTATGACCAGGCTATCTCAGTACTTACCCCGGCCATACTGCTGGGAAGCGATAACGCCTTCCTGTACAAGCAATTGGGTGATGCCTATGCTGCAAAAAATGACACCACCAAAGCCATCGACTCCTATAAAAGGGCCATTGACCATTTCCCTACCGGCAAAAACGAGGCCAAGGCCGAAGCCGCTTATGTGCTGGCCGATATGTATAAAAAGAACGGCTATGCCGACGAATACAAAAACTGGATGCTCAAAGCCAAGTCCTACAGCCCGGCTGATTCCCGGTATTATAAACTGATCGTGGATGCAGGGTTTTAACCTGTTGATTATCTTGTCATTGCGAGGAGTGAAACGACACGGCAATCTCATAGGACATGTATACACCTGGTAAATTCACGATTGCTTCATATCTCACAATGACAGGTGACCTTTAACCGTAACTTAATATTTTTTCCCTTCAAAACAACAAAACACTGTTTTTTTAGTTTATTAACTTTGCCCTTATTGATGAGATACATCGTATTATTCCTGCTCTTATTTTGCTGTTTGTTTGGTGCGCGTGCACAGTCAAATGCCAATACAGATAACGAATTAGTTTTTCAGCCGTATGGCAAATGCGAAAACCAATGGGTGGCGCTCAGCAACCGCGACCATGCCGGCAGGTACATCTATGGCTACATATTTGTGAACGATACGGTAGGGTTTATGTTTTATGCCGAGGGCCTGTTCCGGGTTGACCAGGAGATGCATTATGTGGTTGATACCGTGGCTTTTAAAGGCGAACATCCTAAAATAGCCATCCAGAACAACTGGCAGGACGTGGCTATCATAGCTTCCAAACACTATTCGGAACTGAACGTGCAGGTAGTGCCCGACTGGGTGCGGCCCTATTATACTTATACTGATACAGCTGAATACGACCAGCATATCGGCTTCATTTACAACGATTTGGGCGACCACGTAACCGCGCTGCCTTACCTGCGCAAAGTTTGGAAGCTGAATAACCACACCAGCAAGGTGGCTTATGAACTGGGCGATGCCCTTAACGGCCTCGGCAAATACGACGAAGCCCTTTTTGTGCTTACCCCCGCTGTGAAAGCAGACCCCAACAACCCGTTGCTGAACAAGGAGTTAGGCGATGCCTGGCGCTATAAAAAGAACTATAAGCAAGCCATCGCCTGTTACCGGCAGGTTATTGCCCATATCCCCAACGAACCCGATGTAACCAAGGGCGAAGCCGCGTTTTACCTGGCCGGGATCTATAAAAAAACCGGCGACAACACCCAATACAAAAACTGGATGACCAAAGCCAAAACCTACACCCCGCCCGATTCTGAATTTTACCAGGCCATTACCAGCGCAGGTTTTTGATACTTAACAACCGCCCGTAACTACCCCGTAAAACCCCGTACTTACCCCGTTTTGCCCGCGAAATGCCCGGTGAGGGTTTGTACTGGCTCTGTTTACCCCGTGGAGAATTTTTTTTGCCGGTTTTTGTGTTGATTTCAAAATTAACTTGCACGAAATTTTAGAAAGATTTGAGAGGCTAAAACTTGATAATTATTGAAGTGAAATTAGGGTGTTTTCACGGGTTGATAATGTTAAAAATTAATTTAACATTTGATAAGAAACCTTAACACATTGATTTATTACCATTTAACACCAATATTACCTTGGTTTCGATTGAATTTAATTAATCGACATGAGGATTTTTGACATATTTTTTGACTGGCTTAAAGGACTGTGGACAGCTGGTGGTATTTTCGGCCGCATCGTTGCAATTATAGGTGTCCTTATAGGAATGATTTTTTTGCTAGTTGCTATTATTTTAAATTTTGGACTAAAGCTTTTTAAAATTTTCAGCGATGAAACATTGTTTTATTCATCCAAAGGGTATCATTTTTTTAAAAAAATACTCAGCACTCTTAATTTAACACTCAGCATTTTAATTTATTATTTTCTAAAATTACTTTATGTTTTAATCCCCCCAAAAGAAGCAAATTTAACCAAGCCAGCATTTAAAATTACCCTTATCATTTTTATGATTTGGGATGGCTTGATTGCAATTTTCTTTTACCTAATCAGTATAATTATTTTCATAGTCTCAATATACTGGATATTAAGTTATATAGAATTATTCTCACAAATTGGAACATGGACACTGTCTTATTTTAATACAACCAATACAGTTTTATTAGTGATCTCTAAATCATTTAAAATTATAGAGGCGTTTAGTAATAAACTATTTTCAGTTAATATTTTTGGAATTGGTCCTATTTGGATTGTAAGAATTATTGGGTTCTGTAGCATTTTTTTCTTTCGATATTTTAGATTAAAAGAAACCAATCCAACAATGCATCTTAGCGTGATTATACCTTACAAAAGTCCATTTTGGGATTCTCAGATAAAGACTCAATCAAAGTTTAGAGTCATTTATTCAATCACTTTTTCAATTATTATAGGGCTGTTGATTATTATCGTGATGTATGTTTTAGATAAGAGAAAGTTGTCTCTTACAGCAGATTCCTTAACGAAAACAAATGATTATGCAGCAATACATAATGAAAACCACAGTCAATTAACTGATAAAAATGGCACTGTTAAATTGCTGCAGAAAATTAATGAAAATCACAAGCTGAATAGAAATAATTTTGATGTATTAGAATTTAATAAACTACTAAGTACTGCCATAGTAAATATTAAAGCCCAGGAATATGACTATGCGATCAAGCTACTTCAAAAAGCATTAGATATGAATTATACCCCAACTGAATTTAAAAAACAAATTTTTGCTGCAAAATCCTTCATTAAAGCGCGAGAAGATGCAGATGCGATTAAAATCTTAGATGTAATTATAATGGGGGATAAATGACATTAGAATGAAATTAACAATAATTCTTTTAAGTTTATTACTAATTTGTTTAAAAGCGGTTGCTCAAAATGATGACTGTTACAAAAGGCTTTTAGAGCGCGGTACAGAAGAGTTTAATAAACATGATTTTACGAAAGCAATCTTAAAATGGCAGACGGCTAAAGATTGCCCAGAAATTACAACGAAAGAGAAAAGCATTCTTAATGAATTGATAACAAAAGCAAATAAGGAACAAAAAATATTTGCCAATAACTCATCAAAAGCTTCTAAAAACATTGCAAAGCGGGATACTATTTATATTAGTAAAAAGGTTTACGTAGATAAACTTGTAGAAAAGATTGTTTACGTAGATAAACCTGTAGAAAAGATTGTTTACGTAGATAAACCTGTAGAAAAGATTGTTTACGTAGATAAGCCAATAGAAAAAATTGTTTACGTGGATAAGCCAATAGAGAAAATTGTTTACGTAGATAAGCCAATAGAAAGAATTGTGTACGTAGATAAGCCCGAACGCGATCACGAGTTTGGCAAGGGTAATGGGAAAATCTTTATCTATACAACTTGTAGCAAGAATGGAACAACAAAAGTATGGATTGATGGTGAATATGCTGGATCATTTAATGTTTATCACAAATCATACGTAGATTGTAATTCTACTGGAGGTGTTTCTAAGATTGTTTTATCTGGTAAACATCATATACAGACAAAAGACGATGCAAATGCTGCCACAGATTTTTATGTAACAATTCATGAAGATGCTTGTTTGCCACAAGCGATAAGTTGCTCTCAATAATTATATCTATTTAAAGGTAATATTGGATATATACAACCTGCCTTATATAAGATGACTGACCCAATACATTAACATTGAAGAAACTTAATTTTAATATCCCGGGATTTGAATTAAAAATCAAACTAAATTCACTTGAAACCTGTAGCACGGAAAGAAAGGAAGGTTTCGTTAATAAAATTAATGCACTAATAGGTGAAATAGTACAAGACCAATTTAAATTAGTTGCCAATATTAAAGATGAGAACGGTTTTAAAATTAGTATTACTGGGATTCCAGATCCCGATATAAAAACCTACAGAATCAATTTAGACATTGGCTTGTTTAGAATGTTATATGATGGATTATACGTAGTTCTATCAAACAATAATATCTTTCACGGTTTAGGAAAGTCTTTTCGTAGGTTCGACATTCCTACCTTATCAGTTCCCAACTGGGAACTTCTTGATTTGGCAATGGCTAACAATGATGATGTATATTTTGATACAAATCGGATGTATCTTCATTCTTTTCTTTATGAACTTTGTTTAAGTTTTATCATAAGACATGAAATCAGACATATTGGAAATGGTCATATAGATTACCTCGCTGGCAAATTGCAACCTCTTTTTTATGAAAATTCAAAAAACGGGCTGGATGCATTGGACAGCCAAACGCTCGAAATGGATGTAGATTCATGCGTCTTTGTTGGAATACTTAATGGCTTGATGAAATTTCCAGAACAAAGAAATCGAATGCCAGAAGAACTTCAGGACGAGCGTGGCATCTTTATGTGTACTCTTTTTGCCATCCAATTTCTTTTCTACTGTATGCCCTCCAAAAAGGTGGGGAGCCTGTCAGAAATTGAAGCCTGCTCTCATCCAAATGCATATTTGCGGTATTTTTTTTCTTTTACAGCAGGATTGTCGTTTTTACAGAATGAGTATCCTCAACACGTTGATTTGTTTGGTACCCTTCACCAAGATAATTTCTGGACATTTATTGATAATCTACCGGAGCAAGACCCAGATAGATTGGAAAAAATCAGATACGATCACGATTGGTCAATGTCGGAAGAAGGTTTCGAGTATGCCAATAAAGTATGGAACAATTGGGATAATTGGATACCCAAATTACAACCTTACACATACATCAAATTAGCTCCCAAAACAACTAACTGACTAGTTTACATTCAATACTCCAGGATGTCCGTAGTATGTTGTCCGAATGTCCCCGATTTCGGACTGCTATGTTCCCATCCCCCCCGCGTAATGGATAGCAGCGGATACCGGCCCCGCGCCTAAGGCCTCGCAGGCGTATAATCCGCTAGCTAGCGGACCGGCCCGCAGGGATACGCCCAAAAATAAGTTAGCAGTTGTTAGTTAGCAGTTTGCAGTTGATAAACCATTCAATCATCAAAAACACCGAACACCGAACAAGGAATAATGAATATCGAAAAACCCCCGATATTCGACACCTGCCAGCCGGCAGGCAGGTTCAAAATTCATTATTCGATATGAATAACTATCACCACTTTAACAAATACAACCCCTCCAACATCTGCAACCAATCCAACCCCTTCACCCAATACAACCACCCCAACTAACCCGCTGCCCCTCAACATTTCAACCTTTAAACTTTACAACCTTCCAACGCTGTCCAGCGACAGAAAAACTTTTTCGCCTAACCTCTTGAAAATCAAAAAATATCTCCGTACTTTTGCAGTCCCGAAAACCGCCCACCGTTTTGGTGAGTGGCAGGGATAAAAACAAATAATTACAAAAAAGGAAAAATGCCTACTATTCAACAATTAGTTAGAAAAGGTAGAGTAGCTCTGGTTGACAAGAGTAAGTCGCCAGCGTTGGACAGCTGTCCACAGCGAAGAGGAGTGTGCACACGCGTGTATACCACTACCCCTAAAAAACCAAACTCAGCAATGCGTAAAGTGGCCCGTGTGCGCTTAACCAACGGAAAAGAAGTGAATGCTTACATCCCTGGCGAAGGGCACAACTTACAGGAACACTCTATTGTTTTGATCCGTGGCGGTCGTGTTAAAGACTTACCGGGTGTACGTTACCACATCATCCGTGGTGCATTAGATACATCAGGTGTAGCCGGACGTAACCAACGCAGAAGTAAATATGGTACTAAACGCCCTAAACCAGGCCAAGCTGCTGCAGCCCCTGCAAAAGGTAAAAAGAAATAACTAAAGGAGGATAGTAACAATGAGAAAGTCAAAACCAAAAAAGAGAATTCTCCTGCCTGACCCAAAATTCAATGATGTATTGGTAACCAGGTTTGTGAACAACATGATGTTTGACGGTAAAAAATCTACCGCCTACACTATATTTTATAACGCTGTTGAGATAGTAGAGAAAAAAACCAACGAAAGTGGTTTGGATACCTGGAAAAAAGCGTTGAACAATGTAATGCCAGCTGTTGAAGTAAAAAGCCGCCGTGTAGGTGGTGCAAACTTCCAGGTGCCTACAGAGGTTCGTCCGGAGCGTAAAGTTGCGTTGGGTATGAAATGGCTGATCAGCTATGCACGCCGTCGTGGAGAAAAAACCATGATGGAGAAATTAGCCGGCGAGATCATATCAGCAGCTAAAGGCGAAGGCGCCGCAGTGAAGAAGAAAGAAGATACGCACAAAATGGCGGAAGCTAACAAAGCGTTCTCACACTTCAGATTTTAATTTGATTACACCGATTTAATATTTGATTACACCGATTTATGTATGATTGCAGACTAATCGGTGGAATCACAAAAACAATCAGTGGAATCACAAAAAAAATAACATGTCAAGAGATCTTAAATATACAAGAAATATAGGTATTGCCGCTCACATTGATGCCGGTAAAACCACTACTACCGAGCGTATCCTTTACTATTCAGGCGTGAGCCATAAGATAGGCGAGGTACACGAGGGTGCTGCTACCATGGACTGGATGGCGCAGGAGCAGGAGCGTGGTATCACCATCACTTCGGCTGCTACTACCGTTGGTTGGAAATATCGTGGCCACAACTACCATATCAACATTATTGATACACCGGGGCACGTGGATTTTACCGTTGAGGTAAACCGCTCGCTGCGTGTATTGGATGGTTTGGTATTCTTATTCAGTGCTGTTGACGGTGTTGAGCCGCAATCAGAAACCAACTGGAGGCTTGCCAATAACTACAACGTAGCCCGTATCGGTTTCGTAAATAAAATGGACCGTAGCGGTGCCGACTTTTTAAATGTTGTAAAACAGGTAAAAAGCATGTTGGGCAGCAACGCGGTTCCTCTTCAATTACCTATCGGTGCTGAAGAAAACTTTAAAGGTGTTGTTGACCTGATCAACTGGAAAGGTATTGTTTGGAATGAGCACGATAAAGGGATGACCTTTACCGAAGTGCCTATCCCTGAGGATATGATCGAAGAAGCTACCGAGTGGAGAGAGAAACTGCTTGAATCAGTAGCTGATTACGATGAGAGCCTGATGGAGAAATTTTTTGATGCTCCTGATACCATTACCGAACGCGAAGTATTGGACGCTTTACGTAAAGCTGTGTTGGATGCCAAGATCGTGCCTATGGTATGCGGTTCATCATTCAAAAACAAGGGTGTGCAAACCATGCTTGATTATGTGATGGAATTGTTGCCTTCACCTTTGGATGTTAAAGGTATCGTAGGTCATAACCCTGATACCGGCGAGGAAATTATCCGTCAGCCGTCAGAAAAAGAACCATTTGCTGCTTTGGCGTTTAAAATTGCAACCGATCCTTTCGTGGGCCGTTTGTGCTTTATCCGCGTATATTCTGGTAACCTGGAAGCAGGTTCGTATGTGTACAACATGCGTTCAGAAAATAAAGAGCGTATCAGCCGTATATTCCAGATGCATGCCAACAAGCAAAACCCTATCCCGAATGTGGGTGCAGGTGATATTGCTGCAGTAGTAGGCTTTAAGGATATCAAAACCGGTGATACTTTGTGTGATGAGAAACACCCGATCGTATTGGAGTCGATGAATTTCCCTGAACCCGTTATCGGTTTAGCTATTGAGCCTAAAACACAGGCCGACGTAGATAAATTAGGTATGGCTTTGGGTAAATTATCTGAGGAAGATCCAACTTTCCGCGTAAATACGGATGAAGAAACCGGCCAGACTGTAATATCAGGTATGGGCGAGCTTCACCTGGATATCATCATGGATCGTTTACGTCGTGAGTTTAAAGTAGAGGTTAACCAGGGTGCACCACAGGTAGCTTATAAAGAGGCTATCACAGGTACTGTACAGCACCGCGAAACTTACAAGAAACAAACCGGTGGTCGTGGTAAATTTGCCGATATACAGGTGGTTATATCACCAGCCGACGATAATGCACCAGGCTTACAGTTTGTGAATGAGATCAGCGGTGGTTCAATCCCGCGTGAGTTTATTCCATCTGTTGAGAAGGGCTTTAAAGCAGCGATGGATAATGGTGTGTTGGCGGGTTATCCGTTAACCAGCCTGAAGGTTCGTTTAATTGACGGATCGTTCCACGCAGTCGATTCAGACGCTTTATCTTTTGAAATTGCAGCCCGCAGCTGTTACCGCGAAGCATTGCCAAAATGTAAGCCGGTATTGCTGGAGCCCATCATGAAGATCGAGATATTAACCCCTGAAGAAAACATGGGTGATGTGATCGGTGATATGAACCGTCGTCGTGGCCAGCTGTTAGGTATGGATTCACGTGCAGGTGCGCAGGTAATTAAAGCTACTGTACCACTTTCCGAAATGTTTGGTTATGTAACCCAGTTACGTACCATCACTTCGGGCCGTGCTACTTCAACCATGGAGTTTGATCACTATGCTGAAGCGCCGCGTAACGTACAGGAAGAAGTAGTTGCCAAAGCAAAAGGTAAAAAAGCAGCTGCGAACGCGTAAATAAGTTAAATGGTTGATTGGGTTAGATTAGGTTGATTAAGTTCAACAATTTAACTCAATCAACTTAATAAACATAATCAACTCAATCAACTATAATTAATAGCTCTTATAGTTGGTTATAAAAAACAAAAAAATGAGCCAAAGGATCAGAATCAAATTAAAATCGTACGATTACAACCTGGTTGATAAATCAGCTGAGAAGATCGTAAAAACAGTAAAGCCTACGGGCGCTGTAGTTAGCGGACCGCTTCCGCTGCCAACTGAAAAGAAAATTTTCACCGTGTTACGTTCACCGCACGTAAACAAAAAGGCACGCGAGCAATTCCAGTTATGCTCTTACAAGAGGTTACTGGATATCTACAGTTCAAACTCAAAAACTGTTGACGCTTTAATGAAACTTGAATTGCCAAGCGGAGTTGAAGTGGAGATCAAGGTTTAACCGTACCGGAAGATCAGATATTAAAAGGCCATTCGTTTATTCGGATGGCCTTTTTTGCTTAAAAAATGACCGTCATTGCGAGGAACGAAGCAATCTCTTCACATGCTGATCACACCCCGCGATGATTGTTAATTGCAGCAACCCATTAGCACATCAAGATATTAACGGTCGGCGCATAGTAAACTCACTTCGCCGCCTCAGAATGATGCTCATGCACAATCACCCATTGGCTGCCTATCTTTTTTAACCCTATCGTCAACCTGACTTTGATATGAACTTTTGCACCATTCTCAGTGCCGCTGCAATTAATAATACCGGTACAAAAGGCTACATCATCGCCGGCGGTAATATTTAGTTCAGTTACCTCAAACCCACCATCATCGCCATACCAACTATAAAACACATCCTCCCACGATTCCCGGTAAGCATCTATACCTTTAGATTGTACTACAGGATCGGGCACATCGAAAAGCAGGATATCGGGCGAATGATGAACAAGTATCCCATAAATATCTTTTGCCCTTACCGCACTTGCCCAATTATCGACTATCCCCCTGATCAATTGCTCATTAGTTGCTTCCATGATTTAATTTTTTTTGGTTTGATCAAATGTACAGTCGTTAAAGCGATCTAAAAACAGGTAATTACGACATTCCGGGAGGCTGTTTGCGACAAGTTGCTGATCTGAACATTGGCCTGCTTGATATATCCGCATCCATCCATACCAAAAAAAACGGACAGGCAAACCCCATACACATCACAACCCTGTCATTTCGATGCGCAGCGAGAAATCTTAAACGCCCTGCATGGTCGGCGTGGCTATAGTATAAGTTCTCCGCACCATGAAGCGGACGGACGCTTATAATCGAATAGATCCGAAACGGCGAAGCCCTCTTGAACACCATTAAAAAAACAAACAATTGTGAAAAATCAAACATCGAACATCCGAAATAAAAAATCCCTTTCCTGCAACGTCTGCAAATCCCCGCGCGTCTTTTGGAAAGTAATTGCTAAACTTTAGGGATATGCTTAAAAGCTACTTCAAAATCGCCTGGCGAAACCTGTTAAAGAACAAGGTTTACTCGTCTATCAATGTTCTGGGCCTTGCATTCGGTATGGCGGTTGCCATGCTGATAGCATTCTGGATGTATGATGAGTTAACCTATGATCATTATCATGCAAATCATAAAAATATTGCACAGGTAATGATCACCCAAACTTTTAACAACGAAGTAGGCACGGGGCAGGCAATGGCTATTCCTCTTGGGGTAGAGCTGCGCAGCAAGTACGGTTCAGATTTCAAGTATGTAACCCTTTGTTCATGGAACTTTAAGTTTATTGTGGGCACAGGCGAAAAGAAGCTTTCTAAAGCTGGTATGTGGGTTCAGCCTGAATTCCCTGTAATGATGGGCCTCGAGAAATTGAGCGGCAATATGAAAGCATTGACCGACCCCTCATCCATACTTATCGATCATTCACTGGCAGTAGCGCTTTTTGGTAATGATGATGTGGTTGGCAAAACGGTCCGCATGAATAATAAGTATGATTTTAAAGTGGCCGGTGTTTATAACGATATCCCTAAAAATTCGTCATTTAATGATACGCATTTCCTGATGTCGTGGGATAAATACCTGACCACCGAAGGCTGGCTGAAGCGTGCCCAAACCCAGTGGGATAACCACAGCTTCCAGATATTTTTGCAGGTGAACGATAATGTGGATATAGCCAAAACATCAGCGAAGATCGAACTCATCACCCAAAGATATGTAAAGAAGGAAGAAGGTAATGAGCACCTGTTGCTTCACCCGATGGATAAATGGCGCCTTTACAGTGATTTCGAGAACGGAAAGATCAAAGGGGGGCGCATACAGTATGTTTGGCTGTTTGGTATCATAGGGGTCTTTGTGCTGTTGCTGGCCTGTATCAACTTTATGAACCTGAGTACCGCCCGGTCAGAGAAACGTTCCAAGGAGGTTGGTATCCGTAAGGCCATCGGGTCATTAAGGAAGCAACTGATCTTCCAGTTCCTGAGCGAATCCATCCTGATGGCAGGCCTGGCTTTTGTATTCGCTATCATCCTGGTGCTGATAGCGCTGCCATTCTTTAACGTGATAGCGGATAAGTCAATGTCAATACCCTGGGGTAATGCGGTGTTCTGGTTGGTGATGGTGCTGTTTACTTTTTTCACCGGCTTCGTTTCAGGGAGTTACCCGGCATTTTATTTATCGGGATTTAACCCGGTTATGGTGCTGAAAGGTACTTTCCGCGCTGGTCGTTTTTCAGCTATCCCCCGTAAAGTACTGGTAGTGCTTCAATTTACTATATCGGTTACGCTGATCATTGGAACGATCATCGTTTTCAGGCAGATACAGTATGCTAAGAACAGGCCCGTGGGATACTCGCGCGAAGGGTTGATTGCGATTGATATGAGCACGCCTGATCTGTATGGACATTATGATGCAATAAGGAACGACCTGATCGCTACCGGGGTTGTCGAGAACATGGCCGAATCATCGAGTCCCACTACTGATGTCTACAGCAACCAGATAGGATTTGAGTGGGATGGCAAACAACCGGGGACAAACCCGCTTTTTGGTACCATAGCCGTTACCCAGGATTTTGGGAAGACTATCGGCTGGCACGTAAGCCAGGGGCGCGATTTTTCAAGGGATTTCCCATCAGACACCAACTCAATGATATTGAATCAAAGCGCTGTTCAGCTCACAGGATTTAAGGAACCCGTAGGCAAGATCATCCGCTTCAACAAAAAGACCTACACTGTGGTCGGCGTGATCGATAATATGGTGATGCAATCGCCATACACACCGGTGCAGCCAACCATCTTTTTTGTGGATCTGAACTGGTCGAACATCATCACTGTAAAGATCAAACCCACATCGCCGTTTAAAGAGGCGCTTCCAAAAATTGCTGCTGTTTTCAAAAAATACAATCCGGCCAGCCCCTTTGATTACCAGTTTACAGATGAAAATTATGCCAAAAAGTTTTCCGATGAAGAGCGTATAGGCAAACTGGCATCCATTTTTGCGGTTTTGGCCATATTTATTTCGTCCCTGGGTTTATTTGGACTGGCATCATTTGTAGCAGAACAGAAAACAAAGGAAATAGGTGTGCGTAAGGTTTTGGGAGCTTCAGTATTCAATCTGTGGGGAATGTTGTCCAAAGATTTTGTCATACTGGTGACCATATCGTGTGCTTTAGCAACACCCATTTCGTGGTACTTCCTGGCAGGATGGCTAAAAAATTATAAATACCACACCGATATTTCGTTGTGGATATTCCTGGTGGCATGTGTAGGCGCTATGGTGATTACCTTGCTCACGGTAAGTGCACAGGCTATCAAAGCAGCAGTTGCAAACCCTGTAAAAAGCTTGAGATCGGAGTGATCTTTAATGTCTATACTAACTAAGACCTTTACAGCAATGACGCGCGGGGGTTATTGAGCATATTTGCGACACTAAAAATACCCTTTCATATCGTCGCGGTTTGAAAGGAAGCTCAGCCACACCTGTTCCACTTCATCAACCAACTGCGGACGGATGGAGATACCCGATGCCTGCGGTGTCCAGTTTTGTTCGGCAATACGGCCGCTTTTTAAAATATCCATAGCCAGGATAGGCTCGGTGTTGGGATTCAGTAAAATGTCGAATTGGATAGCGATCCTGTAATAGCTCCTGCCTTTGTGTACTGCTGGGTAAGGTTTGGACGAAATAAAACCCGATGCAAAAATACCCTTGGGTTCAACGCCAACCCTTACAAAATAGGCCCTGTCGCCGGGTTGTATGGTTTTATGACTAACCACGCTCCAGTTATCCTCAAGTGCCCCATTTACCGAAAGCTTTTTGATGTCCTCATCCAGGTCGGTCCATGGCCATTTTTGAGGGTTCCAGCCAAACAGGTAAGCTTTCATTTAATAACCTCGGTAAAGGTGATCTGGTTACCAACCGGGTCAATCACCGTCATGGTGATCGCGTTTTTATCCCAAAACGGTACTTCCAAACCCGGGCGGTTATATTTGTATTTTTTATTGATCAGTTCTTCGTGATAAGCTTTCAATCCATCAAACCCCTCAACGTTAATATGTACACCGGGACTTCCGTCGCCATGGTGCTCAGAAAGATAAAACACCACATCCTTTAATGATACCTGCAAAAACTTCGGTGCGCCGGGTTCAAATACATGGGTAAAATCGATCTTAAAACCAAGCCAATCGATATAAAACTCAATGGCCTTATCATAGTCAAAAATGCGAAGGATCGGTATTACTTGTGACATAACGTTCTAAAAGCTTTCAGAGAGACCTTTATCCCCTGCCCATCAGTTCATCCACCTTATTGCGCTCGGTTTGCAACTCGCGGGCAAGCTTGATCTCTTTTTCGTTGGCTTTGGCTTTAAATGCCTTATATTCCTCATCTATCTCCTCGTACAGCTCGATGCGGTATTTGGCCTCGTGCTTGTATTTGGCAGTAGTGGCTATCACAATGATCAGCGCAATAGCCAGGCAGGCTACCAATCCGCACATGATCAAATTATAGGTTGATTTGGGTAATACGATACCAAACAAACTAATGGCATCCACCTTCGCATTGGACTCGGATAGGGTTTGATCCTTACTGGTCACGTCAGCCTGTAAGCTGCTTACCGTTTTACCTTGTGCCGTCAGTTTTGCTTGTGCCTCATTCAGTTTGGCGCGGGCACTTCTCAGCGTATCCATCACGTTTTTCCATAAAGCCGAGATCAGGGGTTGCTGGTAATTATAGGTTTTGGTCAGCAGGTATTGATATTGCCCGTTCAGGCTTTTGTCATTCAGTTGGGCCGGATCTATCTGCGTTTTTATAGGGTTTACTACGATCTGGGGCTTTTGAGCTGCCGGCGGCGTAACTGCAGGGGCGGTTGCTGCCGGTATCGGTTTATGGTATGGATGTTTTATAGGCGGTGCAACTGCTTTTTTTACAGCAGGAACTGAGGCTTTTTGAGTAGAATCCTGGGCGTTTGCCTGTATGGAGAAGGCAGTAAAACATAAAAATAAAACCAGGTATCCGGGCAATAATAAACGCTTCATCATTTGGTATAAAATTTAGACTGGTAAGTTAATTATTAATTAATAACCCTCGCAAAAATAATTTTATTTGTCTGTATACTCTTTTTTACGCCTAAAGGATATGCTAATTTAATGAAAAATCAAGCTGAATACAAAGCTGTATGATATGCAAATGCGTGAATATACAGCTATGCAAATGGAACCAACTGGTTAGTGCCCCAAATGAGTACTAATCCGCACATCTGCATATTTGCACATCAACTTATCCTTCTCATACCTATATTAGCGAAATGAATATCGGTATCATCGGGTTGGGCGACATGGGGCGCCTGTATGCCAAAGCCTTCGCCAAAGCAGGTTATAAAGTTTGCGGCTGCGACCTGCCCGAAAACAGGGCTCAGCTGGAAGAGGAACTTACGCCACTCGGTATCGAGGTATTGGATAACGGGGGCGACGTAGCACGCACCAACGACCTGGTGATCTACTCTGTAGAGGCCGACCGCTTAGAGGCGGTAGTGGCCCTGTATGGCCCATCCACTAAATACGGGGCTATTGTGGCCGGGCAAACTTCTGTTAAGCACCCCGAGATAGCCATATTTGAAAAATACCTGCCTGCCGATTCAAAGATCATCACCTTCCATGCTATGCACGGCCCCGGGTTCGAACCAAAAGGACAAAAATTGATCCTGATCAGGCACCGGACTGACGATGAGGCTTATCAGCGTATGCTGGATTTGTTTACTGCGGTAGGAACAGACATCGTAGAGATACCCGATTACCACGAACACGATAAAATAGTAGCCGATACGCAAGCCGTAACGCATGTGGGTTTTGAGAGCATGGGCACCGCCTGGAAAGGTGCCGGCTTTTTCCCCTGGGAAAATGGCTCGTACGTAGGAGGAATAGATAATGTGAAGATACTCACTACCCTGCGGATTTTCAGCTACAAGGCCCACGTATATGCAGGTCTGGCTATACTGAACCCCTATGCCAGGCAGCAGGTGAAACGTTATGCTGTATCCGAGTCGGAATTATTTAAGCTGATGATACAGGAAGAGGAAAAATCTTTCCGCGAACGGCTTTACCGGGCACGTGATTTTGTATTCCACGAAAGCCGCAAGCCCATTATGCTGAGCGATAAAGTGATGAAGGAATTTTCTCTATCCCAAAAGCCCGAACAGCAAAAACCCAACTCGCACCTCAGCATATTAAGCATGGTAGATGCCTGGTACCATCTCGGCGTAAACCCCTATGATAACCTCATCTGCCAAACGCCGCCTTTCCGCCTGCGCCTTGGCATTGCCGAATATCTGTTCAAAAACGAGGAACTGTTAGAAGAATCCATCGAAACCGCCCTGTATGACAAAACCATCCGTGGCGATGACCTGGAGTTTCACTCAGCAGTAAGGGAGTGGTCGGCCATTATTGGTTATGGCGATATGGAAGGCTACAAAAAGCATTTCAACGAAGTACAGGCATTCTTCAGCCACCGCCTCGAAGAAGGCAAAGCCCAAAGCGCCGAACTGATCAGAAGATTGATGATGGAATAGGACCGTTGATTAAACTGATTACCTGATTTCGCTGATGAAAATTAAAATCAACGTCATCGTTAAATCATCTGAATCAGCGGTTAATTTCCGCCCACAACAGATCCTTCAACTCACTGATCCCCTTTTGCGCTACTGATGATATAAAGACAGCAGGGATACCTTCAGGGATATCCTTCTTCATTTCATCCTGCAGCTCCTTATCCAGCAGATCAGCTTTGGTGATGGCTAATACTCGGGGTTTATGGATCAGTTCGGGATTATATTCCTGTAATTCGTGGAGCAGTATCTGGTATTCCTCGTTAATAGTACGACTGGTATCGGCAGGTACCATAAACAACAATACCGAGTTACGCTCGATATGTCGCAAAAACCGGAAACCCAATCCCTTTCCCTGCGAAGCACCCTCAATGATACCCGGTATATCCGCCATCACAAATGAGCGGTTGTTACGATAAGCAACGATACCCAAATTAGGCACCAAAGTAGTAAAAGCATAGTCCGCGATCTCCGGTTTAGCTGCCGAAACCACGGATAGCAAGGTTGATTTACCAGCATTAGGGAAACCTACCAAACCAACATCAGCTAATAATTTCAGTTCAAGAACATTCCATGCTTCCTGGCCATCTTCGCCGGGTTGGGCATATCGCGGAGTTTGTTGGGTCGAAGTTTTAAAGTGCCAGTTACCTAAACCACCACGACCGCCGGGCGTTAATACTTTAGTTTCGCCATCGGTAGTGATCTCAAATATTACCTCGCCGGTTTCGGCATCCCTGGCAATGGTGCCCATGGGCACTTCCAGTATCTCATCCCTCCCGGTTTTGCCGGTTTGCAAAGATGAGCTACCCGGATCACCATCCCCTGCGATCACATGCTTGCGAAATTTGAGGTGTAATAGCGTCCATAGCTGTGCATTGCCTTTGACGATCACATGCCCGCCTCTACCGCCATCACCACCATCAGGGCCGCCTTTGGAGGTTAGCTTATCACGGTGCAAATGCTTAGAGCCCGCTCCGCCATGCCCCGACCGGCAGCATATCTTCACATAATCAACAAAATTGGAGCTTTGGGACATTTGATTTTATTTTTAGTCGGGAAGTCCGGAAGTCAGAAAAGTCCGGAAGTTATTGAAAAATTAAATATTACGTTTATCCAAAATCAATCTTTCGGACTTACGGTCTTATGCGGACTTTCGGACTATATTACAATGCTTCCGTAACAGTCGAGATCGAACCAAATATTTCTTCTTTCGACCCGATACCGTTAACGCTTGTAAACTTGTTTTGGTTTTTATAGAATGTGGCTACGGGAGTTGTTTTATCATTATATTCCTTGATACGCTTGCGGATCACATCCGGGTTAGCATCATCCGCCCTGCCCGAATCCCTGCCACGCAGTAATAAACGGCGCTCCAGTTCCTCATCATCAACCTCCAGCGCTATCATGGACGAGATATGTACATTTTTGCTTTCAAGCAGTGCATCCAACGCCTCCGCCTGTGCAACCGTACGCGGAAAACCATCAAAAATAAAGCCTTTGGCATCTTTATTCGTGTCCAGTTTATGGCTGATCATTCCTATCACCACTTCATCAGGTACTAATTTACCATCATCCATCAGCTTCTTGGCTTCCAAACCTAATGCCGTTCCCTGTGCAATTTCACTCCGCAGCAAGTCGCCGGTTGAAAGGTGGATCAAACCATATTTTTCAATAAGATTTTGTGATTGCGTACCTTTTCCCGCTCCTGGGGGACCAAATAGAACTAAGTTTAGCATAATTAGTTTTCGGTTGAAATTTAAAAAGGCCCTCCGGTAAAATACTGAAAGGCCTAAATTTTTTGTGCACTTGAAGGGAGTCGAACCCCTAACCTCCTGATCCGTAGTCAGGTGCTCTATCCAATTGAGCTACAAGTGCAGTATTTGATTATTCCCTTAATCCGGCACAAGTGCTTTTTTTAGGGGACTGCAAAAATAGGATTTCTTTTTAAACTGCTATAATATTTTTCAAAATTACTTTACGGCGGCTGCTATGGCATCAAAATCAGGCAGATCGTCTGCATTTTCCAGCACCTCGGCATAAACAATGTTTTGCTCCTCATCCACCACGAAAGCCGACCTTTTCGCCACGCCATGCATGCTATAGAAACTATCGTAAATAGCGCCATAGGCCGTGCAAACCTCTTTATTGAAGTCAGAAAGTAGCTCAAACTGGTAATTGTTCTCTTGTTTAAATTTTGCCAGGGTAAATGGCGAATCGACGGATATACCCAATATCTGCGCATGAAGGCCATCGTAGTAACCAAAGTTATCGCGCATAGTGCATAACTGTGCAGTACACACACCTGTAAATGCCAGTGGAAAGAAATGAATGACTACTTTTCTGCCTTTGAAATCGGATAGAGATACTTGTTTTAATTCAGACGATACTAAAGTAAATTGTGGAGCAGGTTGACCTGGTTGGATTGACATAGTTTGTTCTTTTCTGCAAATAAATGATAATTATCATGATTGGTTTTGGTTATCGCAATTTTTGACATTATGCTGTTTTAAAATCTTACTTCTGAACAGATTTTGGGTTCAATACTTAATCCTGTAATAATATATTTTCCCCGTCAGCAGAATAGCTTCGGCCAAAATCAGGCAAAACAATGGTGGCCCGTGCGGCTGTAGGGGCATAGCAATAGTTGCTGAAGCGCGGGACCGAGCGAACGAAGTGGGGCAACATTTTGCAGCCCGTGGTTTTGACTGATTTGCAGGGCAAAGGCCAAGTGCGGCAAAGAAGCCTTTCTGATGACAAGCGCTTTTGGTTACTTTTGTCGCGACAAAAGTAACTAGGCCCCCGCGGCCATGAGCGGGAAGGATGATCTCATTTAGCATAAATACCCTCCCAAAACCCACTTTAACTTTATTTAACAACTGATTTAAAAATCATTACATAGCTTAGTTCCACGTATTTGCCGCTTGATAAACTAAATAATTAGTTGTATTTTTATTCAAAATGGATAGCTATGACCAGGAACTACATCAAAACCGCTTTTCGCAGCCTTTTAAAAAACAAAGGATTTACCATTATCAACGTTTTGGGCCTTGCTTTAGGCTTAGCCACCTGTTTACTTATCGTATTTTATGTGGTGGACGAGTTAAGTTACGACAGGTTCAACACAAAAGCCGATCGCATATACCGGGTGAATACGGATATAAAATTCGGCGGCAATACCAGCTCTTATGCGATAGCGCCACCGCCACTTGCTGCAAGTTTGAGTAATTTTCCGGAGGTGGAGAAGGCGGTAAGGCTGATTACATGTATAGGCACGCGATTTAAAAAAGGGAACGAAAATATAATTGAAAACCAGGTTGCCTATGCCGATCCGGGTGTTTTCGATGTGTTTACACTGCCAATGATAGATGGCAACCCTAAAAATGCGCTGACCGAACCCAATACCATCGTGATTACAGAGAGAGCTGCCCTGAAATACTTTAACAGAACTAATGTGGTAGGACAATATTTGTTCCGGGTTACAGAGAATAAAAATTTTAAAGTAACCGGCGTGATCCGCAATATGCCTGCGCAATCGCATTTTAATTTCGATTATCTGTTATCCATGCCATCATTGGCAACAAGCAGGGATAATAACTGGAACAATTTCAGCTTTAGTACCTACATCCTGTTTAAACCAGGAGTTGATTATAGAAATTTCGAACCGAAACTAAATACCCTGACCAGGCAGCATTTCGGGGAGGCTAATTATGCCAAAATGGAAAAGAGCGGGAATTATATCAGGGTTAATTTAACGCCGCTTAAGGATATTCACCTGCTATCAAACCGGCAATACGAACTGGGGTCGAATAGCAGCATCACCTATGTGTACATTTTCTCGGCCATTGCGCTGTTTGTATTGCTCATCGCCTGTATCAATTTCATGAACCTTTCCACTGCACGGTCGGCCAACCGGGCACGCGAGGTCGGCGTGCGTAAAGTGCTGGGCTCATCCCGTAAAAGTTTGATAGCCCAGTTTATGTCCGAATCGATCATGGTAACGCTTTTTGCTACTGTTATAGCGGTGCTGACTGCCTGGGCATTGCTGCCTTTGTTCAATCAAATGTCGGGCAAAGAGCTATCGATTTCCCTAAGTACGCTTGCCTGGCTGTTCCCGTCATTAATCGCGATCGTTTTAGTGGTCGGGGTGCTGGCAGGTTCTTACCCGGCTTTTTACCTTTCCGGTTTTCAGCCCATTCATGTGCTGAAGGGCAAGCTGTCTACAGGGTTTAAAGGCAGTAATTTCCGTAGCTTTTTGGTGATCCTGCAATTCTCCATATCCATATTCCTCATTATTGGTACGCTGGTGATCTATAATCAATTGAATTACATTCAGCACAAAGACCTTGGGTTCGACCGCAACCGGGTATTGGTGATAAAAAACGTGAGTGTATTGGGAAATGCCAAAACACTAAAAAATGAAATTAAAAGAATACCGGGAATTGAAAATGCTACGATAAGCGGATTTTTACCAACTGGTAGCTTGCGGGCGCCCGATGCTGTATTCGCCAATAAAACACCCGACCCAAAAAGCGCGATGTTTACCGAGGTATGGCCAGTTGATGAGGATTATCTGAACACCATGGGTATGAGCATTGAAAAAGGAAGGAACTTTTCCGGCCAGCTTAAAACAGATTCTTCCAGTATGATCATTAACGAAACTGCCGCGAGGATGCTGGGCTTTTATAATGATCCGCTAAACAAAAAGCTGTACAGCCCCGAAGATCATGGCGGGAAAACGATAGTAAAAGAATACACCATTATCGGCGTTTTAAAAGACTTCAATTTTAAATCTCTTCGGGACAACATCACCCCGGTAGTGATGAAGCTGGCGGATAATAACGATGCCTTAAGTGTGAAGATAAAAGCGCAGAACCCGACCCCGTTTGCATCAAAAATTGAGCAAGCCTGGAACTCTTTGTCACCCAATCAGCATTTTGAATATTCCTTTATGGATGACGATTTTGATGCCGCCTACAAATTGGAGCAACGTACGGGTACCCTGTTCCTCTCATTCACAACTTTAGCTATTATAATCGCCTGCCTGGGTTTGTTCGGCCTTGCAGCTTATGCCGCCGAGCAGCGCAATCGCGAAATAGGCATCCGCAAAGTATTAGGCGCCAGCGTCGCAGCTATTACTACGCTGTTATCCAAAGATTTTATCAAGCTGGTTTTGATCTCCATAGTCATCGCCGCGCCATTAGCCTGGTGGGCCATGCACCAATGGCTGCAGGGCTTTGCCTACCGGCAAAATATACAATGGTGGGTTGTCGCGTCAGCAGCATTTGGGTCGATCATCATAGCCTTTATTACCATCAGCTTTCAATCCATTAAAGCGGCCATGGCAAACCCGGTGGATAGTTTAAAGAGCGAGTAGGAATAATGGTTTATTAGTCTTGAGTTCTGAGTTAAAAATCTCATAACTTCGAACTAATAATTTAACCCATGAAAGCAGTCATCATCACCCATCCCGGCGGTCCCGAAGTTTTAAAACTTGAGGAAAGACCCAAACCAACATTCGGCCCAAACGAGGTATTGGTAAAAGTTGCAGCCGCGGGTGTTAACCGCCCGGATGTGTTCCAACGCAAGGGTAACTATCCGCCACCCGTCGGTGCGCCGCAGGATATCCCCGGATTAGAAATTGCCGGAACGATTGCAGAAGTTGGCAAAGACGTCACCCCCTGGAAAACCGGCGATAAGGTTTGCGCCCTGGTAATGGGCGGTGGCTACGCTGAATATTGTAATGTGCCTGAGGGACAATGTTTACCTGTTCCGGATAATTTATCCTTCATCGAAGCTGCTTCCCTACCCGAAACTTTCTTTACCGTATGGAGCAATGTATTTGACAGGGGTGCATTAAAAAAGGGCGAAAGCTTGTTAGTGCATGGCGGATCAAGTGGTATCGGAGTGGCGGCTATCCAGATGGCAAAAGCCTTGGGCAGCACGGTTTATGTAACCGCCGGTTCAGATGAGAAATGCAAGTTTTGTGAAGATTTAGGCGCAGCTAAAGCTATCAACTATAAAAAACAAAACTTTGCAGAAGTGATCAAAGAGCTCACCAACGGCAAAGGCGTAAACGTGATATTAGATATGATCGGCGGCGACTATACGCCTGGCAATATCCAGTCGCTTGCAGAGGACGGCCGCCTGGTGATGATCAACACCATGAAAGGTAAAGATGTACAGGTTGATCTATCCGCGGTAATGCGTAAACGACTCATTATTACCGGCTCCATGCTGCGTTCAAGGGAGATCGCCTTTAAGGCCGCCATCGCCCAAAACCTCGAAAAACATATCTGGCCCTTGCTGGCTTCCGGCAAAATAAAACCCGTTATCCATTCCGTTTTCCCTGCTTCAGAAGCAGCCAAAGCCCATCGACTAATGGAAAGCGGCGACCTGGTAGGGAAGGTGGTGCTAACCTTTGAATAAGATAATTTGCAATCCGTTTTTGGATTTTTATCGCTATTTTTAAAACTCCAAACCCATTGCATTTTATGAAAAAGTATTTCGCCCTCGTATTATCTATTATAGTAGCTCATTTTGCTTCGGCACAGCAAATTATACCGGCTACCATTAAAATGTTACCCGCCGGATCGGTCAAATACCAGGGCAATACCAATACCTGCTGGTCATTTTCAACTACCTCGATGATTGAGACAGGCGAGATACAAAGGGATCAGAAAGATATCGACCTGTCCGAGCTTTTCACGGCCCGTAATCTTTATATCGAAAAAGCTAAGCGGTATATTTTGTCAAACGGCACCACCTTGTTTGAAGCCGGTGGACTGGCGCATGATGCCCTATACGGGATACAAAAATATGGCGCGATACCTAATGAGTTTTATCATCGTGAAAAAGCCGTGGAATTCTCAGAGCATTCTCCGGTACAACTCGACCAGGTGCTAAAAAAATACCTGGATTCTACATTGAAAACCGTCCCCATTGACCCCAACTGGCTGGCCGGGTTTATAAAAAAGCATGATGAGATCGCCGGAACCCCGCCCGAGAAATTTACCTGGGAAGGCAAGGAATACACCCCGTTGACATTCCAAAAAGAGGTGCTGAAATTTAACCCGGAGGATTATGTGACCATCACCTCCTTTACACATCATCCTTTTTACGCCAATTTCGCTTTGGAGATCCCCGATAACTTCCTGATGGCCGAGCCTTACCTCAATGTGCCTTTAAACGAACTGATAGATATAGCCAGCAAAACGGTTGAAAAAGGATATTCTTTGGCGGTAGATGTGGATCTAAGCAATAACGGCTGGAATTGCGGGCACAGCGGCTATGCCCTTTTTGAGCAAAACAGGTTTAATCATGTCAATAACCCCGATACTACAGAAATGCCTTACAATCAGCAATTGCGCCAGCAACTGTTTGAATCGTTGGTGACGCAGGACGACCACTTGATCCATGTGATTGGCACTGCCAAAAGTAAAGACGGTAAACTCTTCTTTATTTTAAAAGATTCGATCGGTCCAACCCCGTTCAAAGGGTTAGATTATGTATCCGTCAATTATTTCGGGATAAACGCGCTAAGCATCACCGTGCCTAAAAAGGCCCTGGATAAAAAATATCTCGACCTGGCACAAAGTAAACCGGGCAGAGGATTGTAATATGAGTTTTCAGTTGGCAGTTTGCAAATCAAAACTAAAAACTCCCTCTTTCCGCTTGCGGAGAGAGGGATGTCGAGCGCAGCGATGACAGGGTGAGTCAAATATGCGAGGGCAAAAAAACGGCCATTAAACCGCCTTCCGCCCCACGCCAACCCCCTCCCAAAAAATATTTCACGTCCCTGTTTTAATATTTCCCGAAAAACCTTAGCTTTGCGGCTCTAAAATAATAGCATTTTATAAGGTACTATTTCTATTACAAAATCTTTTAAATTACCAGGTTATATATGCCAAACATTGGAAAAATATCACAGATCATCGGCCCGGTTGTTGACGTTAGCTTTGCTGACGACGGCCACCTTCCCCGTATCTACGACGCGTTAGAGGTTACAAAAGAGAATGGCCAGAAGGTCATTATGGAAGTTCAGCAGCATTTGGGCGAAGACCGTGTGCGTGCCGTAGCGATGGATTCGACCGACGGTTTACTGCGCGGAATGCCGGTTACCGACTTGGAATCAGCTATCCGTATGCCTATCGGCGACGATATCAAAGGACGCGTATTCAACGTAGTGGGCGACCCTATCGATGGTTTGGGCGTAGTTGATAAAGTTAACGGAAGGCCTATCCACAGCAACCCTCCGCGCTTTGAAGACCTTTCTACCGAAAGCGAAGTACTATTTACCGGTATCAAGGTGATCGATTTGCTCGAGCCTTATGCAAAAGGTGGTAAGATCGGTTTGTTCGGTGGTGCCGGTGTTGGTAAAACCGTATTGATCCAGGAACTGATCAACAATATCGCGAAAGCTTATGCCGGTTTATCGGTATTTGCAGGCGTAGGCGAGCGTACCCGTGAAGGTAACGACTTACTGCGCGAAATGATTGAATCTGGCATTATCAAATATGGTGATGACTTCGTTCATGCGATGGAAGAAGGCAAATGGGACCTTTCCAAAGTAAATAAAGACGAATTAAAGGACTCAAAAGCAACCTTCGTGTTCGGTCAGATGAACGAACCTCCGGGTGCCCGTGCCCGTGTGGCGCTTTCAGGATTAACCATTGCCGAGTATTTCCGCGATGGCGAGGCCGAAGGCAAAGGAAAAGATATATTATTCTTTATCGATAACATTTTCCGCTTTACACAGGCGGGTTCTGAGGTATCTGCGTTGTTAGGCCGTATGCCTTCAGCGGTAGGTTACCAGCCAACGCTGGCTACCGAGATGGGTACCATGCAGGAGCGTATTACCTCAACCAAACGCGGTTCTATCACGTCTGTACAGGCTGTATATGTACCTGCGGATGACTTGACCGACCCTGCACCGGCCACTACTTTCGCCCACCTGGATGCTACAACAGTACTTTCACGTAAAATTGCCGAGCTGGGTATCTATCCTGCGGTTGACCCCCTGGATTCAACCTCACGTATCCTGAGCCCGATCATTTTAGGTGACGAGCATTATAACACTGCCCAACGCGTAAAAGAAATTCTGCAACGCTACAAAGAGTTGCAGGATATCATCGCCATTTTGGGTATGGACGAGCTTTCTGAAGAAGATAAGCTGGTTGTATCACGCGCGCGCCGTGTTCAGCGTTTCCTTTCGCAGCCGTTCCACGTTGCCGAGCAGTTCACCGGGTTAAAAGGTGTATTGGTTGACATCAAGGATACCATCAAAGGTTTCAACATGATCATGGATGGCGAGGTAGACGAATACCCCGAAGCAGCGTTCAACCTGGTAGGCAGCATCGAAGATGCTATTGAAAAAGGCAAGAAGATATTAGCTGAGGCTAACGCATAATTAGAAACAAGAAACAAGAATCAAGAGCCAGGATAAAACCCTCTTGATTCTTGACTCTTGATTCTTGAATCTAAAAAACAATGAATTTAGAAATCCTGACTCCCGATAAAAAAGTGTTCGAAGGCGAGGTTAACTCCGTAAGTCTGCCGGGCACGATGGGCTCATTCGAAGTGCTGAACCACCACGCCCCGCTGATCTCCACCCTTAACGACGGCAAAGTAACTGTTCGCGGTGGCGGCAAGGAAGAGGTTTACCTTATCCAGGGCGGTGTAGTAGAAGTGCTGAACAATAAGGTAGTGGTACTGGCCGAGGGCATTACCCTGCGCTAAAAGATAAACGATTGTTTAACAATTAAACGCCAGGCGAGCAATCACCCGGCGTTTTTTTATGAAATAATAAATTCCCCTCTCGGGAGGGGGCGCGTAAGCCAGTGAACGGGCAGGGGTGGGTTTAACCGCCATGCTTTGAACTATTATAGTATTTTACCATGATGTACCTGCTAAAAGTGCTGATCATACTGATCGGCCTGTTAACCATAGTTCATTTCTTTACCGAAAAAAAGCAGCCGGCCAAAAAGCCACGCACCCATATCTGGATAGCCATCATCCTCATCGCATTTGTCATACTGGCTTTTAAAAGCTGCGTGGTTATTTAAATTAATCCAAATGTCATTTCGAACAAGGAACGGGGAGAAATCCTGCACGAGCGAGAGGCAAACTATCTGTGTAGGCCACCTGTATGGAGTTTAAGATTTCTCTCTATCGTTCGAAATGACATTTTAAGTTAAAGCACTTACTTGATATCTTTAGTGACATAGATCACTACGTCGTTAAAATCGTCATCGCAGTAAGGGTCAGTTCTGTCAATATCCTCAAAACCCAACAGTGTCTTGTTCTCTTTAGGGTAATCGAGTAATACAACATGTTTCTTCAAACTGGGATTAACTTCCGGATTTAGAACGTCGTCTGAACAAAAATGAACTGCATCATTATTAAGGGTTTGAGTAGTTGCATTCCAGGCATTCTTCAGCAATACAAACCCAACACTGGTGCCGGCACTAAAGGTCCCGATATTTACTTTATCGCCTGCTACTAAGGCTGTTTTATATCCGGCATTTGGAAAAATGTAAGTAATTAGCTTAATATCAGTCGCGGCTGCCGGCGGGTTATTGGTGGGGTAAGTATAAAACGCTATTGCATTTTTATAAATTGTGCCCTCTGATACGAAAGTTACATGTAAAGTTGTGGGTTGGGTAATGATCACGTCGCCGATGGCACTCGTCGAAAGCAATTCCGGGTGCTTGATGCCTAAATTTACACTTTCAGGAAGCGTAGTATGCAAAAAAAGCGTCAGTGAGTCAGAAATTACATCAGGAGTTTCCATATTGAGTGGTTTTCCTAAGGTATCATAGCTACCTAAGTTTTGATAGCTGGTGGCTGTAAATTTAACGGGTACCGTTTTTGCGGCGGGTTTGTCTTTTTTGCATGAATAAACAATACAAATTAACAAAATGAGGGGTAGTAATTTTTTCATGGCGTGTTGTATTTTAAGTGGTTTTACAACTATTAAGCCATTGTTTATAAATTGTAAACCTTATTGCATGCTGCAGTATGTAACAAGGTATTAGCCTCTATAAATCATAGAAAAAATTGAAGTGAGTATTTAAAATAATTTTAATCTGGATGTGTATTCAAAGCAGATTATAAATAGCCACTGTAGTTTTTACAATACACTATATTTTGATCGCCCAAGCAATCAACCGGTTCAATTACCCGGGTAAGCCGGGGCGTATACCGGTTTTGATCTAAGCTCTGTTACTAAGCACCACGCGTTCCTATCCAGCGAAGGAACCAGCGGATGATGGCAATGGTAGCAGCTATGCGTGCTCAGCAGGTTTTCGGTGGTTATCGGGAGGCGCACTTCTACCATCAATTGGTAAACCGAATACTGGCATTGCATATTAAGGCAATATAAAAAATAATGATTATCTGTCTGTTTCATGATCTGCTTGTTTTTTCTACCCGCAATGTCTTCCGCAGGAGATGCAAACTGCACCCGGTTTAATTATTCTTATAAGCGGGAGTGTACAGCATTTGCGATTTGGCAACAGTAACAACGCACAACGCATTCATATTTAGTGTAGAAGCCAGTGGCGTACGGCAACAGGGGCACTTATGTGTTTTCTCCAGGTTTTCGGCGCTCACCGGGAGGCGGGTTTCCACCATCAATTGGTAAACTGAATACTTGCATTGCATATTGAGGCAATACAATAAATAATGACTAACGGTCTTTTCCATGATCTGCTTGTTTTGACAATATAAAATTGCCCACTTTAAGCCACGTGCGGTATAGACCAGGTTATGAAAGCGTTGTAGTAGTTACGTTGACAAGAAAGAGCAGTGGCTGGCAAGTTTACTGACAAAACAGTGTCAGTGGATTCATCAATACAAAGCCGTAAATTTGTATATAGCAGGTTGCTGATGGCGCGTCATGGTAGGAATCCATAAGTAATGTATATTAGCTGTACCTAATAATATATATGAAATATAACGGCCATTAATAAAAATTTAAAATGAAAAAGGCGCTTATTTACAGTTTCAAAATATGGTTGATTAGTTCTTCGCTTTCGATAGCTACAACTAGC
>Ga0206976_1087_pt1 | contig 31704 bp, 15 predicted proteins | sample Alteio_BWOrgHeat_82_FD_152926 | JGI IMG/M metagenome (GOLD analysis project Ga0206976, IMG submission 152926) | Enriched cells from forest soil in Barre Woods Harvard Forest LTER site, Petersham, Massachusetts, United States -... | ecosystem: Environmental > Terrestrial > Soil > Temperate forest >... | reverse complement strand
CTTTTTTTGCGTTTGGCGATAATACCAAAGTAGCCTATACTATGAATATAATGAGTGTCATTGCAAGCGCATTCACTATTCTGTTTTTGTTCTGGTCAATTGTGCTTTTTGGTAAAAAACTAATTCGTGCTACGAAATCACCAATGGTTTTAGAAGATAAGAAATGGTTGCTGATTATTTCGGGAGTAGTTGGTTCGCTGGCCTACGCATTTTCTGATTCGTTTTGGTTTTCGGCAGTAGAGGCAGAAGTATATGCGATGTCTTCATTGTCTACAGCGCTAGTTGTCTGGTGTATTTTGAAATGGGATTCGATTGAAGATGCAAGCAAGGCAAATCGATGGCTGATCTTGATTGCGTATATCGTTGGGTTATCGATAGGAGTTCATTTATTAAATCTCTTAACACTTCCAGCACTGGCACTTGTTTATTATTTCAAAAAATTCAAACAGAGCACACTCGGGATCATTTCTGCTTTGATAATAGGCGGAGGCCTCGTTTTATTAATAAATGATCTTATCGTTCCGGGCCTCCCTACGTTGGCAGGGTACTTTGAGTTATTCTTCGTCAATACATTGGGTCTTTTCTTTGGCTCCGGCGCAGTAATTTTTGCCGTATTATTAATCTCATTTTTGATCTATGGAATTAAACTGTCACAACGTAAAAACTATCAAGTACTGAATACTTTTTTATTGACCTTCACTTTCATATTGATCGGATATGGATCTTATTCAACGGTTATTATTCGGTCGAACTTTAATACACCAATTAATGAAGATGCTCCGAAAGATGTAATGAGTTTTGTCAGCTACCTGAAACGCGAACAATACGGCAGCCGACCATTGTTGTTCGGTCCCTACTTCACGGCCAGCCCGATTGGAATGAAATATGAAACGCCACACTATATTAAAGGCAATGACAAGTATGAACCGGGCGAACGCAGATTCGATTTGGAATACAACCCAGAAGATGAAACAATATTGCCGAGAGCATGGAATCCGAAATTTAAAGATGATTACAATTCGATCATTGGCCTTAGTGCCGGACAAAGACCAAATTTTACCCAGAACATTTATTTCATGTTCAAGCATCAAATTGGAACCATGTATATGAGATATTTCATGTGGAATTTTGCCGGACGAGAAAGCGATGACATCGGGGCTGACTGGCTCAAACCATCGCATTGGTTTAAAAAATTGCCTGCCTCACTTGCTCATAATCCGGCAAGGAATAATTATTTCATGATCCCGTTCGTTCTTGGGCTTATCGGCATGTTTTATCAGTTTAGGAGAGACACAAAGAATTTTTATGTCCTCGGATTATTGTTTCTTATGCTTGGAGTTGCAATCGTTATTTATTTGAACTCACCACCTACTGAACCCCGGGAACGTGATTATATATATGTCGGATCTTATTATGCATTTGCATTTTGGATTGGTTTAGCCACGATTGCATTAGCCGATGTTTTTGAGAAGGTAATTAAAAATAAAAAAGTACTTCTAATAGCAACTTCAGTCATCGGGTTGGCTGCACCTTCTATTATGGTGATACAAGGTTGGGATGATCACGATAGGTCAAACCGTTTCTTTTCTGTTGATTCGGCCGTAAACACACTAAACTCATGCGATCGTGACGGTGTTATTTTTACGGGAGGAGACAATGATACATTTCCGTTGTGGTATGCACAGGAAACTGAAGAATGCCGTAATGATATGCGCGTTCTCGTGGTAAGCTATTGCAACACAGACTGGTATATTGATCAGACAACCAAGCAAGTAAACCAATCGAAACCGTTTTCATATACAATAGGACTGAACGAATATAAGCAAGGCGGCCCTAATGATTATTTATACTATTCCGATTTGAAGATCGGCAGCATTGACGCAAAACAGTATCTGGATTTACTTGCAAAAAATCATCCTGGATTACGCGCTGATGACCGAAACATAATTCCAAGTAAAACAATAACAATTGATATCGATGAAAAAGCAGTTCTCGCCAAAGGAATAATTCCGAAAGGAATGGAAAGCTTAGTTGTGAAGCAGATGCAGCTCAAATTGTTGAACAATGTTTTAGAGAAACCTGACCTTGTATTTCTTGATCTATTGGTGACAACAAATTGGGAACGACCCATCTATCTCAATCCCACATCAATGGCTCAAATGAATATTGATCTTAAACCGTATGCCGTGCAAGTCGGTAATGTTTACAGGATTTTGCCGGTAAAAAACCCACGTACTGATCGTGATTTTTTAGTAGATACTGAGAAAGGATATGATTTGATGGTGGGTAAGTTTAAATATCGAGGACTTGATGACCCGGCTATATATTATACAAATGACTATGCAATTCAGGTTTTGAATCATCGAAGTAATTTGAACTCGTTAGCAGAAGCACTGATTGATAAAGGTGACCTCGAGAAAGCGAGTAAGGTTCTTTTATTTTCACTCAATAAAATGCCGGATGCAGCTGTTCCTTATGACCCGACTTCACCGGATACGGTCAGCCTTCTGTTTAAAGCAGGGCTAAAACAAAAAGCTGTTGAGGTTGCAAAAATTGTAGCTAGTCGTGCTAACGAAGTCGCATCCTTCCTTATTTCAGAGAGAGATACTACTTCTTATGAATTAAGAAAAAATATTTTCCTTTTGGGTTCTATGCAAAGGAACTTGTACGAGAATGGTGAAGAGGTATTGGCAAGGAATTATGAAGACGCATATGAAAGCCTGATTTCGCGTTTGCAAAATATTGGTCACGCACAAGCGGCTAACTAAAAACTGCCAGATCCATTTTAACGCATTGCTAGGTTTTATCTCATGGAGACAAAAATGGACCTCTTTGGCACTCCATTCAAGCTTTTTTATTGTGCTTAAGTGTGTAACACTGTTGCGTATGCCTGTGCAATAGCTTGATAGTAAAGCTTTATCGTTAGATTATAGGTAATTTGGTGATGGCAGCGGGCTGGATATCCAGCTGCCGACAGACAATAATTACTAAGTCGATGGATAAAAGATCATTTCTAAAAACATCAACTGCACTTGTGACGGGCACGATGTTATCGCCGTTTTTGTCTTGCACACCTGGTAAAAAACCATTAACGAATTGGGCCGGGAATTTAACGTACAGCACCGATAATATTTGTATCCCAAATTCCGTAGAGCAGGCTCGCGAATTTATTGCACAAAGCCCAAAAGTCAGAGTCCTTGGCTCTCGTCATTCTTTCAATACAATTGCTGACAGTACCAAAAATCAAATCTTGTCAAGCGGATTGAATCAAATTGTGTCATTGGATAAAACTAAAAATACGGTGACTGTGGAGGCCGGAATGAAGTACGGTGAACTTTGCCAGTACCTTTATAAAAATGGATATGCGCTACATAATCTTGCGTCGCTCCCGCATATTTCCATAGGTGGCGCTTGCGCTACTGCAACTCACGGCTCAGGAATTAAGAACGGCAATTTGGCTACAGGCATTTCTGCAATGGAATTTATTAATGCCAAAGGTGAACTTGTCTCATTATCAAAAGAAGATGGCGAATTATTTTATGGAGCTGTTGTAAATCTTGGTACACTCGGATTTGTAACTAAACTTACTCTCGATCTTTTGTCTGCGTTTGATATGCAACAAGTGGTGTACCGAAATTTGCCGATGAAGGCACTGGAAAATAATTTTGAAGCAATCATGTCGAGTGGCTACAGTGTCAGCCTGTTCACGGATTGGAAAAATAAAAATATCAACGAGGTTTGGATTAAGAGCAGGGTAGAAGACAATACAATAATTTCTTTAGCTCCCGAATTTCACGGAGCCAAGCTGGCTACCAAAAATATGCACCCGGTGGAAACGCAATCGGCCGAAAACTGCACAGAGCAAATGGGCGTGCCAGGGCCATGGTATGAACGGATGCCGCATTTTAAAATGGGCTTTATTCCAAGTACCGGAAAAGAATTGCAGGCTGAATATTTTGTGCCGGTAGAAAATGCTTTTGATGCAATAATGGCCGTTGAGAAATTGCATGAGAAGATAACCCCTCATTTGTTTATCTCCGAAATCCGCACCGTGGCTGCAGACAACCTTTGGATGAGCCCGTGCTTTAAAAAGACTTGCGTGGCTATTCACACCACATGGAAACAGGAATGGGATACTGTGATGAATTTACTTCCGATGGTTGAAAAACAGTTGGCGCCATACAATCCTCAACCACATTGGGCGAAACTTTTTACAATGCGTCCGTCAGCATTGCAATCACGGATTGAGAAGCTACCTGACTTTAAGCAATTGATGCAGCAATACGATCCAGGTAAGAAATTTAGAAATGAATTCATTGATAAATACCTGTTTGGAAGTTAAGTCACTTATTTATTCTCGTCTCGTTAGTTAAAAGCAAATATGAAAAACAAATTAGTGGCATCATGTTTCTTGGCACTTGTTGCCTGTCAACATGAGCAGCCAACCTTGTTTACCCTTTTACCTGCTAGTAAAACCGGTATTACCTTTAATAACTTACTAAAAGAAGACGACTCTGAATTCAGCATTTTAAATTATCCATATTTCTATAATGGGGGAGGTGTCGCAGTAGGTGATTTAAACAATGATGGTTTTCAAGACCTTGTATTCACAGGCAACATGGTGAAGTGTGGAGTCTATTTGAATAAGGGGGCGTTGCAATTCGAAGACATTACCAAAAGATCGGGAATTGCAAGCAAAGGCGGATGGTGCACCGGAGTTACTATTGTAGATATCAACGAAGACGGATGGCAAGATATTTACATTTGTCGGTCGGGGTTGCCAAAACCTGAGGATCGCAAGAATTTATTGTTTATTAATAATCACGACCTCACGTTCAGAGAAAGTGCTGCTCAGTATGGTCTTGATGATTCTGGATACTCCACACAGGCTTCCTTTTTTGATTATGATAATGACGGGGACTTGGATATGTTTTTGATCAATCAATCCGACCCTAAATATTCGCGCGGCAATCTTGATTACATTCAAAACAGGTTTCAGAAAAGTGATAGCATTTTAGCCAATAAGCTATTCAGAAATGATAAGGGTCATTTTATCGATTGTTCAAAGCAAGCTGGTATTTTATCAAATATTTTTACTTACAGTTTGGGGTTAAGTACATCTGACATAAATCAGGATGGTTGGCCCGACATATACATAGGTAATGATTTTGAAGAACAAGATTATCTCTACATCAATAATCACGATGGGACATTCACCGATGAGCTCACCAAACGAGTGGATCATACCTCTCTATTTTCCATGGGCATTGATGTTGCAGATTACAATAATGATTTGCTCCCTGATCTCGTGCAGATGGACATGCTGCCTGAGGGGAACAATGCACAAAAGATGCATTTAGCCGGAGACAATTACAATCGGTATACTGTGCAATTCAAGAACGGAATGTTTCCACAATACATGAAAAACTCCCTACAGAAAAATAATGGAGATGGAACATTCAGCGAGCTAGGGCAGCTGGCGGGTGTTTCCAATACTGATTGGAGTTGGTCGCCGCTTTTAGCAGATTTTGATAATGATGGACTCCGGGATCTTTTTATTACCAATGGTTATCAGCGCGATAATACCGATATGCAGTTCGTTGTTTATGCCATGGCCCAATCTCAACACATCCAAAACGGCAAGAAGGCACCAAGTGTTCAGGAATATATTTCTCACATGCCTGGAATAAGTATTCCTAATTACATTTTTAGGAATGTGGGAAGCGATCATTTTGAAAATAAATTGAAAGAATGGGGTTTTGATCGGTCTACATTTTCTCACGGAGCGGTGTATGCCGATCTTGATAATGATGGAGATTTGGATATAATAATTAACAACACAGATGGAAACGCTGGAGTGTATCGAAATAATAGCGATAGCCAACCAAAGAATAATTTCTTAAGAATAAGACTGAAAGGCACAACGAAAAATTGTACTGGTATTGGTGCAAAGATTTATGCGTATGCAGGCATTGATCGGTTTTATGTTGAACAAAATCCGGTGCGTGGATACCAATCTTCAATAGATAATATTTTGCACTTCGGATTGGGGCATCACCAAGGAATTGATTCCCTACGAATTATCTGGCCTGATGGGACAAGTCAGATGAAAAAAAATCTTGGCGTCAATCAATTACTTGAATTGAATATCCAGAATGCAGTTAAGTATGTTAGTCCCAGTTTAACAAGTAATACGCTCTTGGAGGAAATATCATTAGTCGCTTTTACTCATGAAGAAAACGAAGAAAATGATTTTGCGAAACAATTTTTATTACCACATGCATTTTCACACAATGGGCCATGCATGGCCAAAGGCGATTTGAATGCTGATGGTTTGGCTGACATTTTTATAGGGGGCGCAAAAGATCAGGCGGGCACAATTTTTTTGCAGCAAAAAGACTACACCTTTCAGAAATTGCAAACTCCCGCTCTTACAAAAGACGCTACAAGCGAGGACATGGATGCTGCATTTTTTGATGCCGACGGTGACGGCGATCCTGATTTATATGTGGTAAGCGGCGGATACGAGTTTGAAGAGAACTCGCCATTGTTGCAGGATCGATTGTACATCAATGATGGGAAAGGTCATCTTTCAAATTCAGCTGGCAGCCTTGAAAAAAACTACACCAATAAAAAATGTGTAAGGCCAGTCGATTTCGATAACGATGGCGACCTCGATTTATTTGTCGGCGGGAGCGTGGTGCCTGGAAAATTCCCCTATGCAACTCCGAGCAAAATTTATTTCAACGATGGAAAAGGAAATTTTTCGTCGATAAAGCCGGGAAACGCTCAGTTGGGAATAGTGAATGATGCTTTGTGGATTGATCTTGATAAAGACGGACGAAAGGATTTGATTGTTGCCAGCGAGTGGATGCCATTGAGAGCCTACCGTGCGCAAGGTGCTTTGTTTGCTGATGTTTCCAGTACATGGTTTCCGTTTGCCAGCAATGGTTGGTGGAACTGTATAGCGCAAGGCGATTTTGATAATGACGGAGACATTGATCTTGTAGCGGGAAACTACGGACTCAACTCACAACTAAAAGTAAATGAAACTCATCCGATGCAGTTGTACTATTCGGATGTGGATGGCAATGGATCAGTTGACCCGATCATAACCTACTATAATGGCGAAGAAAATGTTCCCCTCGCTCTTCGTGATGATTTGCTTGGACAAGTTCCGATACTAAAAAAGAAATTCCATGATTATCGGATTTATGCGAACGCAGGAATTATAGATATTTTGACACCAGATCAACTAGCCAAATCGCCAGTGCTAAAAACAAATACCTTAAAGACGCTCTATCTTGAAAATACCGGAAAGAATTTTGTTGCTCACGAGTTGTCAACGGAGGCGCAGGTCGCACCAATTTTTGCAATTGTTGTATTTGACATAAATAAAGACAGTAACCTGGACTTAGTACTAGTTGGTAATAATAATAAGAACAGAATTTACCTTGGGCGGGACGATGCGAATCACGGACAAATAATGTTGGGGGATGGCAAAGGAAATTTCAAGTATATATCGCAACAGAAATCCGGGTTGAATTTGAGAGGCGATGTAAGAAGCATTATACAGGATAAAGGCAAATTGTTTTTTGGAATTAATAATTCTTCCGTGAAGACCTATAAAATTAACTGAGCTACAAAAGTGATTTATTTTTTATCCGAAGAGTGAATGACATTAAAATCCTTGGGATGACAATGAAACATTTCATTGAACGATTTGTAAAAATAAGACCGGCTGTTAAACCCCGTTTCATAGATCACTTCCGATACACTCATTGTAGAGTTTTTGAGTAAGTCAGCGGCTTTTTTCAAGCGGTATTGTTTGATCAGTCCGTGCGGAGTCAGCCCTGTAATTGTTTTTACCTTACGATAAAGTGAAGCTTTGCTCATACCCACGTCTTCCCCGATATCATCGGCATTAAATTCAGGGTCGCCTAAATGGCTTTGGATACATTGAGTTATTTTTGAGAAGAAAATATCATCGCGCTCACCGATACCCGGAGACAGATGGGTGAGCTCTACGTCTGCAAAATTTTGAAATTTTTTGCGGGTCATCTCCATTCTTTCTATAAGCTTTTCAATTCGTATAAAAAGATGCTCTGGATGAAATGGTTTGGGAATGTAAGAGTCAGCTCCGACCTGCAGCCCCTGAATCCGGTTTTCAATTTCAACCTTAGCCGTGAGTAAGATTACAGGGATGTGACTCGTTTGAATATTTTCTTTTATTATTTTACATAATGCCAGCCCGTCAATATCTGGCATGAGAATGTCACTTATTATTAAATCAATTCGCTCTTCTTCAAGAATAGCTAAGGCCTTTTTACCATTATACGCTTTGTGAATTACGTATTTATCTGAAAGAATATTTTCGAGCAGGGAGGTGATCTGTGTGTTGTCGTCGACCACTAAAAGAGAATAAGGATGTTTGCTAAGCAAGCTGCTCTCCACTTTTTCAGGTTGATCAACTAAATAATGATCTGTTTCAAACTCGAGGGAAATTTTTTCGCTCAGATTTAACACAGGCAGTACAAGAGATTTTTCTTCCACGATATCGGGGTAAAATTCTCTTGTTACTGGTATTGTAACGAAGAACGCACTTCCTTTTCCCAGCTTACTCTCAACTCTGATTTCTCCTCTGTGAATCATCACGAGGCTTTTGGTGAGCGAGAGCCCGATTCCTGTGCTCTTAGCCAAACCGTTGCTGTCAATCAGTTGTGCGGCGTTTTGGTAGAAGCTTTCAAAAATTTTGTGTTTGTTTTCTTCTGCAATGCCAAATCCCTGGTCACGTATAATAAATGATGCTTTGTTCTGCTCTGATTTAAGGATAATGCTAACTGTGCCACCTTTGGAACTGTACTTGATTGCATTCGAAATAAGATTGATTAATATTTTCTCTACTTTTTTTGTGTCGACCAAAGCGGACAGACATTCAGGCTCGGGATGGAATTCTAAATGAATATCCCGCTCGATTGCATATTCCTGAAAGGACTCAACTACTTGCTGAGTAAATGGCACCAGGTCTATTGATGAAAGTTCGAGACTCTCTTTGCCGGTTTCGATTTTACGAAATTGAATAAGCTCTTCTATTAATTTCTGCAGTCGTACAGAATTGCTTTGAACAGTTCTTAGCTGGTTCCTTGAATCGGGATCGGTTGTTTTATTAAGAAGGGATACTATCGGGCCGAGGATCAGCGTGAGTGGTGTGCGGAATTCATGGGCAATGTTTGTAAAGAACTGAAGTTTATAATCGTTCAACTCCTTTAATTGCTGAGCTTTGAACCGATCCATGGCCATGGCTTTTTTGGTTCTCGAGCGCCAACGAATGTAAAGGATGATTCCAGTTTGAAGACCCAGAGCGAGAATCACATACAGAAAATAAGCCCATGACGTTTTCCAGAATGGGGGCGTCACGGTAATAGTAAAGATTCTCGGTACGGAATTCCACACTCCGTTTTCATTTGTACAATTAATATTCAATTTGTAATGCCCTGGCGGAATGTTCGTGAGGGTGAGTGATTGTTGCTGGCCTATATAGTTCCATTGTTTGTCAAAATTTTCTAGGAAATAAGCGTATTCACTTTTTTGCTTATTCCAGAAATCAAGTGTGGTAAAAGAAAAGCTTATGAAGTTTTGATCGTAGTTTAATAAAATTTCATTTGTAAAATCGATGTTGCTACTAAGTATCCTGCTTTCGTCGTTGGGTGTGACAGCAACGTTGTGAACAAGAAATTCTTTCACAGTGAGCCGTGGAAAATAATTCAATAAATTGATCTTGGAAGGATAGACGATATCAAGGCCATCGATGCCTCCAAAGAAAAGCATTTCAGAAATTCTGGACTGATATACTGCTCCGTCTGTGAATTCATTGTTTTGCAGCCCGTCATTATTATCAAAATCCTTAAAAGAGTTCTTGCTCCTGTCATACATCACTAGTCCGTGATTGGTGGAAATCCAGAGGTTCGATTTTTTGTCTTCCAATATTCCATGTATTGTGTTGTTCGGAAGACCGTCATGCAGCGTGTAGTGACTCACACGATAAGGTTTGTTCTGCAGATACAAGCGATTGAGCCCGCCGCTCGTGCCGATCCAAAGCTGCTCTTGCTTATCAATATACAAACTCAACACATCGTTATTGCATAGCCTGTTTTTATCTTTCAGATCGGCCTGAACCTGTTCTTCAATTTTCTTTATCAGCGTATTGTACCGGTATATTCCGGAGCCTCGAGTTCCAATCCAAAGTATGTTTGGCTTTTCTTCAACAATAGAATACACAATATTGCTTCGAATGGAAATGTCTTTTGTATTTGTTGAATGCTGAATCTGATCTGATTCCACCAGCCTGTATTTCCCGCCCGCTGTTTTAGAAACTTTTAAATGAATAACGCCATAGCCGCTCGTGCCCAACCAAATATCATTGAAGGCATCAATACATATAGAATAGACTGAACTGAATAGCAAATCGGTTTTGTTTTCAAAGTCGCGGGGAAAATGAAAGATTCTATTTGTTTTTGCTTCGATCATATCAATACCTTCTCCGTCTAAACCCACCCAAAGATTTTCCTGATGATCTTTATTTAATGAAAGCACTGCATTGTTGCTCAGGCCGCTCAAGGTATTGATCACTTTCGTTTTGCTCTGATTTGGTTCAACAATATTTAGTCCGCCGCCTCGTGTTCCAATATAAAGTGTGCCTGTCTTGTCTTCGTAAACCGAACGAACGATATGGTGAGAAAGCTGACCATTTTCCGGTCGCCCGGGCAAAATTGAGTAAAACATTTTCGGGCGAGTCAAGAATTTGTACACACCATCGCCATCTGTGCCTACCCAAATCAAATCCTGATTTGTCTCGGTGATAGTCAATATCTTTATTCCATTCTTTGAAAAAGTAGGGAAATAAGAATTCATAGACTTCACCACAAAACCATTGCGTTCAAGAGTGACTTTAAGAATATCTCCCGATTCGCTGCCAATCCAAACCGATGTACGGTCTAAACTTTCTGATAATGAAGCCACAGAAATTTTGCCAAGCTGTAGTGGCGTTATCTTTTTCTCAATGTCGTTGAGGTCATAGAGAAAAAGCTGGCCGGCATCGGCTGCGATGGCAATGAAATATTTTTGACCGATGTGGAGAAATTTGTGAAAGACAAGACGACCGGGATCTGTCACTTGCTTTGTAAATACAACGCGGTTATTGAGAGTGCAGATAATCTTTCCGTCATTGCCCAGCAGATAAAACAATCCCTTATCATTTCCGATATCGACCACCGATGTAAGCCACTGTCGCTCGATGCCCTCAAAACTCACCGGAAGAAATGCATCTTTCGCTTTTGAATATCGGCTTATGCCCTTTCCTACAAGGCTTGCCCAGATTGTAGAATCGGATCCGACACACGCACGAATATTATATTCTAGAAACGGAATGTCATTCAGACTGTCGAGGTAGGTACGAAACGAATCTGAATTACGATCGTATTTATTAATTCCCTGATGAGTAACAACCCAAAGATTTCTGTCACCGTCTTCAAGAAAATTTCGCACCACATTGTTACTGATTGATCCTTTGGTGAACGGATCGGGCTTGTAAACCTTGATCGAACTACCATCATAGCGATCCAATCCATCCCATGTGCCCAGCCAGATATAATCATGCTTGTCCATGTAAACCGACGTGATAGCACTGTTTGACAACATGGCTCTTTTGTCTACATGCTGATAAGGCCATGCAGACGCAGTATCACCCTGAGGAATGGTGAAAAATGAGAATAACAAAAGAATGCAACTCATAACTCTTATTAAGATACCTCTATTGATCCATTACAAATTTAGATAATCCACCGGTGGCAGGTTTTACAAAGTTGTCCTCTCCGTGGTTTTCTGTCCTCTTAATTCTCTATTGTGCTGGATTTTATAACTGAGAGAACTTATTAAAGGAAATGGCGGACATGAAAAGGGCTTTTTATGCCAAAATTTGCTCTTGCAATCGTATGCGATAATTTTTTTTAAAGGATAAACATGATAACTGCAAAGGCACTTGATTTGGCAAAGCGATTGGACCAAAACCCGCTTTTAAAGCCTGCTGACATACGGCCAAGCAATGCTTCAATGAAGATCGAATGCCTGCTCAATCCGGGGGTATTTAGATTTGATAATAAGATATGGATGCTTTTGCGTGTGGCAGAACGGCCAGAGCAAAAGGAAAATCAGGTGAGCTTCCCTTTATATAATGACAAGGGCGAAATAGAAATTCTAAGCTTTGATAAAACTGATCCTGATCTTGATTTTACTGATCCGCGAGTTATTCAATATAAAGGTCGTGATTACCTGACTACACTTTCGCACTTGCGTTTGGTTTGTAGCGACGACGGAAGAAAATTCTATGAGCCTAAAGGTTACAGTCCGGTTTTCGGTACCAATAAACTTGAAGCCTATGGTATTGAAGATTGCCGCGTTGTAGAAATCGATGCTACCTATTACCTCACGTACACGATGGTATCTCATCTAGGTGTTGGTGTAGGTTTAATTAAAACGAATGATTGGAAAAAATTTGACAGAGCAGGAATGATTTTTCCTCCGCACAATAAAGACTGTGCAATTTTTGGCGAAAAAATAAATGGAAAATACTACGCTCTGCACCGGCCCAGCAGCCCACAATTGGGTGGCAACTATATATGGATAGCAGAATCTCCCGATTTGCATCATTGGGGTAATCATAAATGCCTGGCCACTACGCGCCAGGATATGTGGGATAGTGCCCGCGTAGGGTCGGGCGCTGCTCCCATTAAAACAGAACAGGGATGGCTTGAAATTTATCATGGTGCCAATGACGAACACCGCTATTGTTTGGGCGCCTTGTTATTAGATCTCAAAGACCCATCAAGGGTAATTGCGCGAAGTGAAAAACCGATCATGGAACCAACGGCCGAATATGAACGTGTTGGTTTTTTTGGAAACGTTGTTTTCACGAATGGTCATTACGTAGATGGCGATACTATTCACCTGTACTACGGAGCGAGCGATGAAGTTATCTGCGGGGCTGATTTCTCGATCGGGGAAATACTCAACTCACTTCTAAAACAAAAGAGATGTCTGTAACAGCACTATTGAAAAGACCAAACGAGGAGTATGCCGTTTTTCTTCTGTTGCCGCGGCCCACGCGTGTGTTGTTGATCACGAACATGATTTATGCATTCGTATTGCCGGTCATCGAAATTTTTGTCGGAGCTTATATTATGCGAAGCTCAAACGATCCTTCCATTGTTGCGGTCTATCAACTGACAGTGTACACAGGAATACCAATTACATTTTGTATTAATGGCTTCCTCCTTAATCGAATAAAAATTTCACACTTGTACAGCTTCGGGATGCTGTTGAGCGGCCTCTCCATGATTGTGATGATGAGCCTGGAGAATCTTTCCGTGGCCGGTGTTGCTGTTGCCGGCTTGCTCATGGGTTGTTCCTTCGGTTTCTTTTGGGCTAATCGTGATTTTCTGGCGCTCAATACCACCAATGATTCTACACGCAATTATTACTACGGACTAGAGACTTTCTTCTACACAATCACTTACATTATTGTGCCAGTGGTCGTAGGATCCTTCCTCGCTACTACCGAAGCCGGAGGATGGCTTAACGGAAATGTCAACATGGCTTACAGGATTGTAACAGTTGTAGTTTTCATTTTAACAATTCTTTCGAGCATCGTCATTCATAGAGAACAATTTAAAAATCCCGAGCAGAAGGAATTTCTGTTTTTCAAGTTTCATTCGCTTTGGAAAAAAATGATGGCGCTGGCCGGATTGAAAGGACTTGCACAGGGTTATTTGGTAACAGCACCCGCCATCCTGATCATGCGATTGGTTGGCAATGAAGGATCACTGGGATTAGTGCAAGGAATTAGCGGTATAGCCACGGCCTTTATGCTTTATGTATTAGGACGAACCACCAAACCTTCTGACCGCATTTATATTTTCTCGGTAGGACTTTTCATTTTTTTAGTTGGCACATTGTTCAACGGTATTTTATTTTCTGCCATTGGTGTAATGGTGTTCGTGTTATGCAAAGTTCTCTTTGCTCCTCTTCACGACATCGCCTATTTTCCAACAGAGATGCGGGTAATTGATGTGGTTTCAAGAATTGAAAAAAGGAGTGAATTCGCTTACATATTCAATCACGAGTTCGGTTTATATGTAGGGCGCTTTTTGGGCTTAGGTTTGTTCATCGGGCTGGCAACTTATGTTTCTGAAATTTTCGCGCTGAAGTACGCATTGATCATCATTGCTGTAATCCAACTGGCATCAATTCCTGTAGCCAAACATATTATTAAAGAAGCAAACAAATTAAGTACACTGTGAAAATGACTTTACATATTTTAGGAGGAAGTGTACTTTTCGCAAGTGCGATGACTTTATTCTTTTCATGTCAAAACAAGAAAGAGAAAACCGACCAGATTGTCATTGAAAGAATTTCTTTAATGCCCGACCAACCCGAGCCTTATAAAATGACCGACTGGTTTGAGAAGGCGCACAATTTCGATCAATACGTTTACAATCTCGACTTGAAGGGCGAATACTTGCCGTTCATCTGGCGAGATGATGCAAAGCGAAACACTCCGCAAAATACATTTGGCATCTATACGGCAATTGGCGATGTGCGGCAGGGTCAAAAAGGAAACAAAGAATTTCACGAAGCCCTTTGTTCAATGGGCTCACTGTTGGGTGCCGGATTGGTGGGCATTGATAAGACCAATCAGAATGGATCCAACTATGTGAAAATGGTTCAGAATTATTTTAATTCTGCCAATGGCTGGAACATCATGATGGACAATACCAATCCCGCAGTTGCGACTCTTGGCGGAGGATATGGCCGCGACTGGTGGTATGATGTTTTTCCTAACGTGCTGTATTACGGTCTTTGCGATTTATATCCTCATGTTTCAAAAGCTGACAGCCTCCAACATCTGATTGCCGAACAGTTTTTAAAAGCTGACTCCGTGTTGAAAGGAAATTATGATTATTCCTTTTTCGATTATAGTCAAATGAAAGGAATGACGAACAACGTTCCGCATCAACAAGATGCAGCGGCCGGTCATGCGTATGTGCTGTTGTGTGCCTACGAAAAATTTAAAGACGAACGATACTTGAAAGGAGCCAAGTCGGCAATGAATGCATTCATCAATCAAAAGGAGAGCAGGTTTTATGAAGTGTTGATGCCCTTTGGTGCACTGGTTGCTGCCCGGCTTAATGCAGAGCATGGAACGAATTATGACGTTACTAAAATATTGAACTGGACATTCGATGGATGCAAAGCGGAGGATGGCAGAACCGGTTGGGGAGTTATTGCCGAACGATGGGGCGATCGTGATGTTCATGGCTTGCAGGGAAGTATCACCGATGGCGGAGGTTATGCTTTCCTGATGAACTCTTTTGATTTAGCATGGCCGTTGGTGCCTATGGTTCGCTACGACAATCGTTATGCAACGGCAATCGGCAAGTGGATGCTTAATGTTACTAATGCTGCACGTTTGTTTTACCCATACGAAATTGACGATCAACATCAATGGTTGCCCGAGAAAAAGGAGATTACTAAAAATGTGATTGCTTACGAAGGGCTTCGCAAACAAGATTACACGTACAAAAAAGAATCCTTATTGGGCGTTAGTCCGGTGGCGCTTGGCGACGGACCGCAGTGGGCAAAGGGCCAGCCCGAAGTTTCGATGTTCAGTCTTTATAGCTCAGCACAGGTTGGAATTTTTGGAGCAATAGTAAGGAAAACAAACGTGGAAAAAATTCTGCAGATCAATTGTAATGCAACCGACTTCTATCAGCGGAATTCCTACCCGACGTATTTGTATTACAATCCTTACGACACTATCAAATCAGTTTGTTTTTATAACACGAAAAATTCCAAAGTCGATTTATACGATGCTCTTGGGCATGACTATCTGAGTAAAGACTCGGGAGAAGAAGCGTGCTTTGAAATTCAGGCCAAAAGCGCAGTGCTTGTTGTTGTGCTCCCTTCGGGTAGTCAAATTAAGGCAAGCGATGGAAACTACATGACAGGTTCTGCTGTAGTCGCTTTTAATCAAAAGAGAAACAAGTAAATAAATGCCTATGAAAAAATTCATACCGTGTTTTTGTTTTTTTCTGGCAACGATTGCGATGTCAACCCGGGTTCAGGCGCAAACAGTTTTGGCTGGCTCAGTTAAAGGAGGATCGGGTGAAGCTCTCGTTGGAGTCACTGTGCAATTGAAAAGTACCGGACTTGGAACGGTCACCGATGTCGAAGGGAAATTCCAGCTTCAAATTCCTGAAAACAGTTCAAACGCAGGAATTCTTGTTTTCTCATTTATCGGATTTGCTCCATTGGAAATGCAAATCAATAATCAAACGGCTTTTGATGTCGCGATGAAAGAAGATACAAAAGATCTTCAGGAGGTTGTTGTAACAGGCTATCAAACTGAGGAGAGACAAAAAATAATGGGAGCTGTAAGTACTGTCAGTGCGGAGTTGATTTCAAAGATTCCGGTATCGGGGATTGATCAGGCAATTCAAGGAAGAGTTCCGGGCGTTGTGGTTACACAAAACACAGGCGCTCCTGGTGAAGGAGTAATTGTGCGCATACGTGGTGTTGGCTCGCTTAACAGTAACAATCAACCTCTATATATTATTGACGGCATTCCAACGCTGGATGCTACCTCGATAGCGCCACAAGATATTCAAACACTGACAGTGTTGAAGGACGCAAGTGCGGCGGCACTTTACGGATCGCGCGCAGCCAATGGTGTAATTCTGATCACAACAAAAACAGGAGCGAGCAACAAGCTTGTTGTTTCTTATAGCAGTCAGGTTGGTGTTCAAGCACCCAGTCGCCTTGTGCCAATGGCCAGCACCAGTCAGTATGTTTCTATTTATAATGAAGCAACTAAAAATGATAATCCCGACTTGCCTAGTTTTTTGGAGCGGCCGTTGATCTCCAGTCAACTCGCATCGACACTACCGAATGTAAATCAGGTGAAAGCGATAATGAATCCCAATGCCATTCTTCAAACACACAGTCTTACGTTCTCTGGTGGCGAGGGAAAAACAAAATATTTGATTTCGGGAAGCTACTATAAACAAGACGGCATTATCAAAGCAAGTGACTATACACGCTTAACAGGAAGGATCAATATAGAATCGGAATTGAAGAAGTGGTTAAAGACCGGTATTAATTTAAATATTTCCGGTGCGACTACAGATTTGGTTGGGAGTTCAGGGGATGGAGCCGGTGGAAACGGAGGGAGTGTTGTTCGTTATGCATACTTCCGTTCCCCGGCAATTCCAATCTACGATTCTACCGGCAACTTTGTAGATAAGCCTGATCGCTACGATCTATTCGGTGACGGATACAATCCTGTGGGGATGCTGGCTTACAACCAGAATAAGAAAATCACCGACAGGATTTTTGGAAAATACTATGTGATTCTCAAACCCATTGAAGGGCTAACGATTACATCCAATTTTGGAGTTGACTTTACGAGCCAAAATCAGCGGAGGTTTGATCGCAACTGGGGAACGGGGAACAGAATTAATAACCCCAATCGGCTCACCGTTGTTGACGACCGAAATCATACATTGACGTTTAGCAATTTTGCGACCTATACAAGAACTTTTGGTCAGCATGGGTTTACCTTCCTCGCAGGAACGGAGGCAATTAAAACTGAGCTGTATGAAATAGCTGCAACCGATACTCAATTTGCAAATCAAAGCCCCACACTTACTTACCTCGGAAATGGCCTGGGTCAGAAAACTGTTTCTGAAACAAGAGCAGGAAACGCGCTGTTATCTTATTTTGGAAAAGTAAGCTACGACTTAAGTGAAAAATACCTTGCATCAGCTACAGTAAGAAGAGATGGATCTTCACGGTTTGGTGCTAGCAATCGCTACGGAACTTTCTATGCCGGCTCTTTGGGTTGGCGAATAGATAAGGAAGCTTTCCTCATTAATAATACATGGATCGACAGATTGATGTTGCGTGGTGGGTACGGAGTTATCGGAAATCAGGAAATTCCTAACTACGCATTTTCTGATGCATATGGTGTTAGCTACAATTATCCTTTCGGTGGCACAAAAAATATTGGTTACGCAGTTTCTCAATTAGGCAATGCCAACGTAAAGTGGGAGTCGAGCAATCAATTGAATACAGGTGTTGACTTGGTGATATGGGGTGGTAAACTCTCCGTGTCACTCGATTATTTCAATAAGATCACTTCCGATTTATTAAATAATCAACCTATTGCCACTTCTGCAGGGTTCGCGTCTCCTCCGATTGTGAACAACGGAAAAATATTGAACCGTGGATTTGAGATTGCACTTAACTATGCCAACAAGATTGGAGACCTCAGATATTCGATAAGTCCAAATGCCGGTATTCTACACAACGAAGTGCTAGCTGTCAATTCACCTATTTCCGGTGGGCTTTACGGCTCACAGTACGTTACACGGACAGAGAAAGGATATCAGGTGGGTTCGTTCTATATGTATCAGATGGAAGGTATCTTCCAAAATCAGTCTGATATTTTCACGCATGCTGTGCAAGGTTCGAGCACTGGCGCTTCCCGCATTCAGCCGGGCGATGTAAAATTTAAAGATCAAAATGGCGATGGCGTTATAGATGGCAACGACCGTGCTCACTTGGGTAGTGCGATACCAAAAGTTTCTGGTGGCCTTAATATTATGCTCAATTATAAAGGCTTCGATCTGTCCGTCTTTTTTCAAGGCGCCTACGGACAAAAAATCCTTTCGGTGTTGAACAGAGATATCGAAGGATTTTACAGGCCTTTCAATGTTACCGAACGGTATTTTTTAAATCACTGGACTGGCGAAGGATCTACCAATCAATACCCACGCGCCTCTTGGAATGCCGCTGGAAATAATACTCAAATTTCTTCCCGCTTTCTCGAATCAGGTTCTTACACCCGGTTGAAAAATTTACAGGTAGGTTATACCGTGCCTAAAGCGCTTTCGCAAAAATACGGCTTGGCGAATGTTCGAATCTATTTTTCAGGTACTAACCTTTTCACGTGGACGAAATACTCAGGCATGGATCCGGAAATGTCGGTGAGTAACAACTCTACAACTGATGGCGACAAAGCCAACGGAATTGACTGGGGAACATACCCTGCTGCTAAATCATATAATGTCGGAGTGAATATCAGTTTTTAACAAAGACAAACTATGAAGACAATAAAAATATCTGCACTGATTTCCGTTCTTCTTCTAAGTAGTTGTCATAATTATTTGGATGAGAATCTTCAGGGAACATTTTCAAGTGCCACATTTTATAAATCGCAAGACGATGCGTTGACTGCCATCGCTGGAGTGTACAATGTAACAGCCTTCGTTAACACCATGAACCAGCTCTGGGTTTTTGGAGATGTTGCCTCTGATGATGCTGTAAAGGGCGGACTGGCCGGAGATCAGATCGATATACAATACATCGATCAATTCAATTATTTAAGAACGAATACAGTTTTGTCAAATGTATGGCAATACTATTATGAAGGAATTTCGCGTGCCAATTATGTGCTTTACTATGTTCCGTCCATTGGTATGGATGCTACACTCAGAAACAGAATTCTCGGAGAAGCGAAGTTCCTGAGAGCGTATTTTTATTTCAACCTCGTAAATATTTATGGTGAGATACCACTGAAATTATTGCCACCGCTTAGTCCTGCTCAAATTAATGTTGCCAAATCTCCGGTGGCCGACATTTATACACAGATACTGAAGGATTTGTCCGATGCTTCGAAGGTTCTTTCAAAAACATATTCAAGCACCGATCTAGGAAGAGCTACCAAAGGGGCGGCATTTGGATTGATGGCAAAAACCTATCTGTATCAACAAAATTGGGCAAGCGCACTGACTGCTATCGATTCGTTAGAGTCTTCGGCTTCATACAGCCTCGTGCAGGTTTATGAAAATAATTTTTTAGACTCTACACAAAATAACTCCGAGTCTATTTTTGAAATACAGCATCTCAATGGCCAGTCGCCGTCACTGGGAAGTTTTCTTGACCAGTACTTTTCTCCTGCTACTTACAACGGATATTATTTTAATGCACCTGTTCAGAATTTTATTAATGAATTCGAAACTACCTCTGGTGGGGTTGTCGATCCACGTTTGGATTACACTGTTGGCAGGGCAGGAAACAAATGGGTGAACGGCGAAAACTTTGATCCCACCTGGTCTGCCACCGGCTACCTGAATAGAAAACATGTACAATCAAAATTCGATGCACCCATTATCGGTAACTCCGGTCTCGATTATGTTTATATGCGCTACAGTGATGTTCTGCTAATGAAGGCCGAAGCGCTCAATGAATTAAGTCGCGGGACGGAAGCGATTGCGCCACTGAATCTTGTGAGAAAAAGAGCGCGAGAAAGTTATTTGTATGATCAGGGACTTCCTGGTTTCGGGGCTGTTCCGGCAAATTTATTACCCGATGTAGTTTATGCTGGTCAGTCTGATTTGCGACTAGCGATTCAACATGAGCGTCGCGTTGAATTAGGCTTTGAGTTCCACAGGTATTTTGATCTGATGCGCTACGGTCAGCAGGTGGCAGAAGCAGCACTTGGTGGAACAGGTTTTTCTTATGCTAAAAACAGGTACTTCCTTATTCCACAATCTGAGCTTGATACTAATCCGGCGATAACCGACTAAGTATATATGAAACCTTCAAACAATAATTAAACAACTAAACAATCAAATTTATGAAAACAAAAAAGGTAAGAGTACTTCTTGGTGCATTGGCAGTCATGCTCATAGCATGGGCTCTCAATTCGTGTTCGAAGAGTGATGTGGCTCCGACTAATTTCACTACGCTGACTGCAGAGATTGCGGTAGCTCAAAATCTCATTGCGACTACAACTGAAGGAGTTGGTAATGGTGAGTACGTCAAAGGATCTCAAGCAACACTACTTGCTGCAATTACTGCAGCCCAGGCAGTTTCGGCAAACACAGCGACTACTCAGACTCAGGAAACAGCGGCTACTGCTCAATTAACAGCGGCAGTAACTGCGTATCAGGCAGCAGTAGTTGCGCCTATTGATGCAGCAGATCTCGTTGGTCAGTGGACATTTGATGAACTTACGACAGCGACTGTTGGAACTGCCGTAAAAGATTACTCAGGAAATAATCACAATGGTACGCTTCAGGCTGGCCATGCTTACTGGAGTACTGCAGCAGGTTATCCGTATGCAACTTATCCTGCACCTGCTACCAATATCCCTACGATTACGACTGACCGCTATGGAAAACAACATGCATTGCATTTCCTGGCAGGTGCTAATGTGGACATACCATATAATGCTGCTCTCAATCCTCAGCAGGCAATTACGATTTCGCTGTGGGCGAAGGCCGATACATTGCCCAACCAGACTTCATATAAATATTTTGCCAATAATTACATGGTAGCACTTAGCCGTTGGAATGGATATAAATTTCAGTTCCAGGATGGACCGAAAGCATTCTTTACAGTTGACCATGATGGTACCAACTATGATAACCAAGATGATAACGCAACTATACACAGCCTTACCAAGTGGTTACATTACGCAGTTACATTTACAAGCGGTAATATGTCGTTTTACATCAATGGACAATTGACATATTCGTGGACTACAGCAGGAGAGACTGGCGGAATGGTTTTGCTTAATGGAGCTGCTGGTACTAACACAGCACCAGTTGATCTTGTATTTGGTCAGGATTTACCTACGGCTGCTTATTCTACCGACTCGAATTCACCTAACTATCTAAACTATGGTGGTTATTACATCGGTGCGTTGGATGATGTTCGAATTTATAAAGCAGCTCTTAGCGCTAATCAGATCGCAAGTATTTATGCCTTGGAAAAACCGTAGAACTCTAAAGTCGTACTATGAAATAGTAACTCTATAATAAAAGGAACAGTGAGGGAAGCTTCGCTGTTCCTTTTTAAATTTTAAGAATCGTGAGATGGATAAAACCTGCGTGAAAAGATTGACGATCAAAAAAAGTTATGTTTCAGTATTAATCTTGTTATTGAATCTAACGGTTATCCGCTCCTTCTCTCAAACAGGGCAGATTGATATTAGTCGGGTGACGCTCATGCCAAACATGCCATCGCCCTATGTGATGAGAGATTGGAAGAATGTAGCCGTCAAATATGATTCGTTCGTGTTTAACCTTAATGCAACCGGACAATATCTTCCGGTGATGCACTTGAAATCATCTGGAATAAATTATCCTTCACTTCAGACAATTTTATTGGATTCTTATGTTGGTGTTACAGGCGCCGGCTCCGAAGCAGAAGCCATTAACATTATTCCGGCAGTAGTCGGGGCTTCGCTGGTTGGCGTAGATAAGAGTAATCAGTTTGGAAGCAACTGGGTTCTGAAGGTCAAAGACTTTTATAATAAAGCCAACGGCCAGAATGTTTATCTCAACGGATATTCAGCTGCCAGCGGCAACGATTGGTGGTATGACTTAATGCCCAATGTATTTTTTTATCAATTGTATTCTCTTTATCCCGGCACACAAGACTTTGATACACAATTTATATCCGTGGCCGATCGATGGCTTGCTGCGGTGAATGCCATGGGCGGCTCTACCACACCGTGGAAAGTTCCGCAGATGAACTATCGGGCATTTAACCTTGCTACGATGACTCCAAACAATTCGGGAGTGAGCGAACCGGAGGCGGCTGGAACAATTGCATGGCTTTTATATCACGCCTATAGTAAAACAGGAAGTAAAAAATATTTGGATGGCGCACAGATGGCGATTAGTTTCTTGTCAGGATTGAATATTAATCCGGCTTACGAAATTGAATTGCCTTACGGAACCTTTGTGGCTGCCAAGATGAATGCTGAGTTGGGAACGAATTATGACATTCAAAAAATGATCAACTGGAGTTTTGATCAAAGCTCTGAACGCAACTGGGGAACAGTGGTTGGTGCGTGGGGAAATGCTGTCACTGGAAATAATGACGTCTCTGGTTTGGTGGGTGAAATTGACAACCCTTCTACAGGTTATGCTTTTGCAATGAACGGATTTGAGCAGGCCGCCGCGTTGGTGCCCATGATGAAATACGACAAACGATTTACACGCACGGTGGCGAAATGGGTACTCAACCTTGCAAACGCCAGCCGACTTTTCTATTCGGAATATATACCTTCATCACATCAGGATAGTTACCTCTGGAGTTCACTTAATGATCCGAAGTCGGTGATTGCTTATGAAGGTTTAAAACAAACAGGACTAAACGATTCAAGTTTATATGCTACCGGTGATGCAATAAGAACTGGTGGCGGTCAAACCAATTTAGGATTGTATGGCTCATCGCACGTTGGTTATTTAGGCTCTTTGATTACGCCAACCGATGTGAATGGCATTCTCATGCTGGATGTGAACAAAACGGATTTCTTCGGACCGAAATCATTTCCTTCTTATGTGGTGTACAATCCCTATTCGTCAAGTCAATCGGTTACGTTACCGCTCGGCACTTCTACCTACGACATATATGATGCTATTTCGGAATCGATTATCAAAACCGGGGCAACTGGAAATTATATGATTACAATTCCTGCCAACCAGGCAATGCTTCTGGTTTATCTTCCTCCGGGATCAACGCCAGTTCCAACGAATGGAAAATTGATGCTAGGCAATAAAATTGTCGATTACAGCTATGGATATAATTTCAATGGGAAACTGCTCATTCAATCTCTCGCCTCAAAAGATTCTCTGGTAGAATATAATCAACAGGTTTCAATTTACAGTTCAGTAAGAAATAATGCTGGCCCGGTAACTTATAACTGGTATATCAATGGCGCCTTAGCCGCGGCTACTTCCGACAGCACATTCATTTGGACTGTGCCACAAAGTGTAGGATCTTACAAGCTTTTATTAACAGTTACAGATGGAACCTCTTCTTCTACCGATAGTCTTCAGTTTGCCGTTGTTGCCCACATTCCTGTGGCTCCTGTCATTTCAGGATTTACAATAGATTCAACATGGTACTATACCGGCAGTGTCGCGACAATTACCTGTCATGCTTCTACTCTTGATAAATCATTATTAAAATATTCATGGAGTATTCCAGGTGGTTCAATCATTAAAAAGACCGATTCTGTTTTACAATGGAAAGCTCCACAGAATGACGGACTCTATATTATTACGGGTACCGTGAAAAACTCGGATTCGCTTTCGGCATCTTCTACCCAGCAAGTATTGATCAAAAAAAAGACGCAGTTCGTTAGCGGACCAACTGCTTATTACCCCATGGATGGAGACGTAAAAGATTACAGCGGAAACAATCACAATGCCACAGCCGAGGGAGTGCAGCCGACAGTCGATGCCCGCGGCGAACCCAATAAAGCTTATAAGTTTAGTGATGGAAGCAATATTATAGATGTGCCAAATGCATCGAGCCTGAATTTTCAGAATCAGATCACACTTTCGTTTTGGCTAGAGCTGGACAATGTTCCGACAGAATCATACGTGCTTTCTCATGGAAGTTATCAGGAGCGTTGGAAAATTTCTGTAATACCGAATGGTAAGATTCGCTGGACAGTAAAGACAGCCACGTCAACAATCGATTTGGATAGCTCTATTCCGCTGCAGCTTAATCAGTTCTATCATTTCACCATGGTTTACACAGGGTACTCAATGGAAATATATATTAATGGAGTGCTGGATACTTTTCTTGCAGACACCGGTGTTATCAGTGTTGCCTCAGACGATGTGACGTTTGGCCGCGAGACAAATTCAATTCAAAGCTATAGTTTGTTTGGTACGCTCGATGAAGTAAGAATTTATGATAACGCACTTGGTCCAAACGAAATCATTACGCTTAAAACACTTTGGAATACGGTAACTGCTGTTCAGGAGAAGCCTCAGGCTATCACATTATATCCCAATCCATCGTCGGGAGTGGTTAACGTAAATGGAATTGACCAACCGGTAACAAATGTCTCACTTACCGATATAACGGGAAGATATATTGATGCTATTTATTCAAATCAAAATTCAGGGACGCTTCAGGTAAACTATAATGCATTAAATTCAGGGGTCTTGATCTTAAAAATTGAGACAGCCAGTGAAGTGATTTATCGAAAAATTTTGTCGTACTGATAATCTGAAATGGATAATAACAAATCAAACCTTTGGGGAATTGACCTTGGTGGCACCAAAGTAGAAGGAGCTGTTTTGAAATCGGCATTATCGCCAGATGTTCTCTTTCGTGATCGCGTGCCGACTGAAAGTCATTTAGGGTATGATCATATCCTTGAGCAAATCAAAAAGATGGTAGACCAGATGGATGCAGCTATGGGATACCGGCCAAAAAAAATCGGGATAGCTACACCGGGTACAAGAAACCCTAAACTTGGTACAATGAGAAATTGTAACACCACGTGTCTTAATCAACGGCCGCTGAAAGAAGACCTTGAGCAATTAATCGGAGTGGAATTTTATATGGCTAATGATGCAAATTGTTTTGCGCTGGCTGAGGCGAATATGGGGATAGTGAAAAGCGAATATCCCGATGCACGAGTGGTGTTCGGTGTGATTATGGGCACTGGAACGGGGGGAGGAGTTGTCGTTGACGGGAAAGTGGTTAATGGCATGCACGGCATTGGCGGCGAGTGGGGACATAACTTTTTAGACCCCACCTATGGTGATCAGTGTTATTGTGGAAAAAAGGGATGCGTTGAGAAAATTTTGGCCGGCCCATCATTGGAAAAATATTATCAGGAGATCAGCGGCTCAAAGAAAAGTATGAAGGAGATCTACGATAGCTTTAAATCTGGGCAGGATGAATCTGCAGTACTAACCATCAAACGTTTAATTCATTTTTTCGGGCTTGGGCTGAGTGTTGTAGTTAACATTCTTGATCCCGACGTAATTGTGATTGGCGGCGGACTAAGCCATATCGATTTGCTTTACACCGAGGGGAGAACTTCTTTACAGAATTACATATTCAATGATCGTGTATTTGACACACCGATGGTGCGGCCCAAATTAGGCGACAGCGCAGGTGTCTTTGGCGCGGCTTTCCTTTCCCTTGAACAGGATTGATTTCATTCAATATTTTAAATAAGTATAATAAGTCACTGGGGTTATCGGGCCACAATTCCAGTTCGGTAAGCAAGGCTCACGATATCAGCTACATTCTTGGAATGAGTTTTCCTCATCAGCGCTTTCCGGTAACTTTCAATCGTTCGAATTGAGAGACTCAGTTTTTTAGAAATCTCTTTGCTTGACTTTCCGTCTTTTAATAAAATCATAACCTGAAGTTCTCGTGATGAGATCTCCAAGCTTGGGAGGTTGTGATTCTTAGCGATGGTTTCTTTAACTACATGTAGGGTCATGTCATTAAAAAAGTAGTCATTTTTCATTACTCCCAGGATCGCCTTACTCAATTCTTCAGGCGAGCAGTCCTTTAACAGAAAGCCATTGGCTCCGTGATGAAGCATATACGTGATCAGAGACTGCTCATCAAACTGAGTTAGTACAATAACCTGAGGCCTTGATACTAGCTCCTTTATGCGTTTCATTGTCTCCATGCCATTTAGTACAGGCATTTGCACGTCCAGGAGAACTACGTCAATAGCGTTTGACGAAAGCACTTCGAGAGCCTCCTGCCCGTTTGCTGCTTCACCTATGGTAGTAGCGAAGTCGAAGGTTCTAATCAGGCTTGAAAGAGATTTTCGAAATAGTTTGTGGTCATCAACTATAAGCAGACTGATCGGTTTAGGATTCATAGGTATGGTTACTAAAATACCCATAAATCGGGGTAATAGGAATACCCAATTATTTGGGTATTCCTATTACTAATGTTAAGAGGCATATTTACATGATGCAGAAAAAACTTAAACTATAAGATTTTTTACTTAGACATATCCAGAGCCAGTTCTTTGTCGGTAGTATGGCGATAACGTAAAGGACCCGGAAAATGCAATCCGAACTCAATGTTGAAATTGTATTTCTTGCTATCGGAGTTAGTGTAGCAATAGTGACACTTGTTGCCTTGTGCTTTAAAGTGACCGGATGGATTTTGGGACGGTTGAGCAGACGAAGTAAGGAATCTACCGACTACTGACACGGATTACCTCTTACTATGAAAACAATAGAAATCATTGGGAGAGTTTTAGTCTTTTATCTCCTGTTCCTTTGGGCATTAGTATCATCAACGATCCTTTACCTTTCGTCCAAAATGCTCTTCTTCAAGGATGAAAGGCATGGGGATATGTAATTGAAGTATTCAATAGTGATTCTCTAAAACTAACCTGATGGAAAACGTAGACATTTTATTAGTAGAGGATAATATGGATGATGCGGGGCTTACCATGAGGGCATTGAGGAAACATCATCTTGCCAATAATGTCCTTCATCTGCAAGACGGGGAGGAGGCTTTAAATTTTTTATTTTCCGTACCTCCACCCACTCTTCCGAAGCTCATTCTATTAGATATGAAAATGCCTAAAGTAGACGGCATTGAAGTCTTACGCAAAATCAAATCCGATGACCGGCTAAAAGTTATCCCCGTGGTTATGCTCACGTCATCAAGAGAGGAGCGGGATATTATTGAATCCTACAAACTCGGAGTCAATGCTTATATCGTTAAACCTGTGGAATTTGATCTTTTTGTGAAAGCCGTGGCCGATATGGGTTTTTTCTGGATGCTATTGAATGAGGTTCCCGCACAACAGTCAAAACCTCGCTCCTAAACCTACGGATTCTTATTATGGAACTGGTAATTGAAAATCTTAGCAAAACATATTCCAACGGAGTAGAGGCATTAAAAAAAATTAACCTCACCATTGGGCAGGGCATGTTTGGCTTATTGGGCCCCAATGGCGCAGGCAAGTCTACTCTTATGCGGATTATTGCCACACTACAGGAAGCGGATGATAACAGCAGTATTACCCTAGGAGACATTGATGTCCTTAAACAAAAAGAAGAAGTGAGGAAGTTGCTCGGTTATTTGCCACAAGAGTTTGGAGTATATCCGAAGATTGAAGCTGGCAGGTTGCTTACGCATTTGGCTGTGCTTAAGGGGATAACTAATAGAGATGAAAGAAATGATATTGTGAATGCATTACTTCAAAAAACAAATTTGTGGACATCACGAAATAAGGCTCTTGGTAGTTTTTCCGGAGGAATGAAGCAACGATTTGGAATTGCTCAGGCGCTACTCGCCAATCCAAAACTGATTATTGTTGATGAGCCAACAGCGGGCCTTGATCCGGCAGAGCGTAGTCGTTTTCTGAATCTCCTTTCTGAAGTCGGCGAAAACACCGTGGTGATTCTGTCTACTCACATTGTTGAAGATGTAAAAGAATTATGCACGGATATGGCTATCATCAACATGGGACAAGTTCTTTACAAGGGAGAACCTTCACATGCATTGGAAGAGATGGAAGGAAGGATATGGAAAAAACGAGTGAACAAAACAGAGCTGGATGTTTATAAAAAAGAATACACAGTTCTTTCGGTGAGACTTATTGCGGGCACTCCTGAGATACATGTGCTAAGTGAAAAGCAGCCAGACAGTTCATTTCAGAAAACTCCGACCGGGCTCGAGGATGTTTATTTTGCCCAGATATCAGGTGGAGCGAAAAAGACTATGGCTTACAAGTGATCTAATCTACTACTCCAGATGTTCAAAGAGATTTTCCTATTTGAATTATTCTATCGCAAAGGCAGGGCTGTAACCTACGTTTATTTTGGGATCACTTTTATACTTTGCTTTTTAGGTGTTGCCAGTTCTATTGTTAAGCTTGGAGGTGCGGTGGGTTTGGTTAAAGCAAATGCACCTTATGTGATATACCGAATGACACTGGTTTCCTCGTTCGTTCTCACGATCATTACTTCGGCAATAATGGGAGTCACCATCGTGCGTGATTTTGATCACTCCATCGATGGGATATTATTTAGCATGCCACTCACAAAATGGAGCTACCTGATGGGGAGATTTTGTGGCGCTTTTGTGACATTGATATTGATCAATCTGGCTCTTCCTCTTGGCTTTATTGCAGGGTTTATGATCGGGCAATATGTTCCATGGGAAGTAGCATGGAAGAGTGAGACAATTCTTCCCTTCAATCTGTGGAATTATTTCCATCCGTTTTTTCTGATCCTGGTTCCCAACCTATTTGTTACCTCTGCTGTCTTCTTTATGGGTGGAGCACTTAGCCGAAAATCAATAGTTATCTACATGCAGGGAATTATGTTGGTGGTGCTCTATCAAATTGCAAACGGCTTTCTGAAAGACCTTGACTCGCAGCAACTAGCCTCACTTATTGATCCGTACGGAATCCAGACATTTCTTTATATCACTCAGTATTGGACGCCCGCAGAACAGAACACTCTGTTTGTCCCTGTCGAAGGTTTGATGTTGTACAACCGACTTCTGTGGATTGGTGTAGGGATTCTTTCCTTACTAATTACATATCGGTTCTTTTCTTTTACAGTGGCGCGCAGCTCACCTTCAAAAAATGCTGAACAGGCGACGGACTCTCCCATGCCTTTGGCGATGATGCCGACAGCCCGACAGATAATAAATATGAATACCTATTGGAGACAAATAGGACAATCGTCTTTTCTCTATTTTAAAATGCTATTGAAGGAAATTCCATTCCTGGCTATTGTGGGAAGCGGTATTCTCTTGCTCTTTGTCAACGCATCCAGAATAAACTCGATTTATGGTATAAGTTCTTACCCGACTACAGGCGCTATGCTGGATGTAATTAATAATTCGTTCAATCTTTTCTTTATGATCATCGTGATCTTCTATTCCGGAGAACTGATCTGGATGGAAAGGTCGGTGAATTTTAACATGATTACAGATTCGCTACCTGTACCCAGCATCGTGACTCTTTTATCAAAATTCGTTGGTTTGCTTTTGGTGTATACAGTTCTGATTTTAATACTGATCTGCTGCGGAGTAATTTCTCAAATCGCCTTCGGCTACCTGAAGTTTGATCTCCCGGTTTATTTCGCAGGGCTCTTCGGCTCTACATTCACAGGCCTTATCCTATGGACTTTGCTTTCATTTTTTATGCAAGTAATCGTCGATAACAAATTTGCAGGGTTCGCGCTCACAATTGTGTTTATAATAATAAATGCATTGCTAAATCAGATTGGCCTTGAACATGACTTATGGCAATTTGGAAGTGGGAATCTCGGGTCGTTTTCCGAAATCAATTTATACGGACATTTCATTAAACCATTTGCGTGGTTTAAAATTTATTGGATGACTTTCTCCATTGTTTTGTTTGTCATAGCCGTGATATTTTCCGTGCGCGGCACAGACACAGTAATGAAACTACGGTGGCAGGCAGGAAAACTTCGCCTGACAAAGCCCCTGAGGATGTTCAGCATGATTGTGATTTGTGCCTTTTTCTTTTCAGGCTCTTACATTTATTACAACACGAATGTTATCAACAAATTTGAAGGATCTGACGAGCATAAAAGCAGACAAGCTGACTACGAAAAGAAATTTCGTCAATACAAACACTTCGTTCAACCAAAAATTGTTGAGTCAAATATTGCAGTAGATCTATTCCCGTCAAGTCGCAGTTTTAGAGCCGAAGGATATTATTATCTGAAAAACAAATCTCTGCAACCAATCAAAGACATTCATATTCAATGTCCGATGGATTTCCAGCTGACTGTAAGTAACCTGGAATTTGATAGAGCAGCAAAAATTAAGCAAAGCAATGCAAGCTTTCAATATTATGTCTATGAGTTGGCTAATGAGCTAAAGCCAGGCGACAGCATAAAAATGAACTTCACGGCATCATTAGTTACCAGAGGATTTGTAGAGGGAGGATCCAACACTGATGTAGTTTACAACGGCACTTTTTTTAACAATACTTATTTTCCGGGTTTGGGATATAATAATCAATTTGAATTGGCAGACAGGGACGATCGAATGAAATATGGATTGAAGGATAAGGATCCCTTACCGGTGTTCTCTGATTCAAAAGGAAAAGCATTTAATGTTTTGGGCGATGATGCTGATCGGGTTCGCTTCGAGATGGTGGTGAGTACAGAAGAAGACCAGATTGCAATTGCTCCTGGTTCTCTTCAAAGCGGATGGAAAAAGGATAACAGAAATTATTTCCATTACAAAATGGATCAGCCCATAGTCAATTTCTATTCGATAGTTTCCGGACGTTACTTCATAAAGAAGGATCAATGGAAAAATGTGAACCTGGAAATTTATTATCATCCGGGTCACGAATTTAATATTGATAAGATGATGAAGGGAATGAAAGATGCTTTGAGTTATTGCACTGACAATTTCGGTCCCTTTCAGTACGGCCAATTACGTATTGTTGAATTTCCGCGCTACAAAACATTTGCGCAGTCATTTGCGGGCACGATTCCATTCTCAGAAGGAATTGGGTTCGTTCTGAAGGTGAAACATCCCGATCAGGATTTGGATATGGCCTACTACGTGACTGCTCATGAAGTAGCTCATCAATGGTGGGGACAACAAGTAATCGAAGCAAATGTAAAAGGAGGTTCTCTGCTTTCGGAAGGACTGGCGCAATATTCTTCACTGATGGTGATGAAGCATTCCTTTTCAGATCAAATGGTAGAGCGTTTTCTCAAGTATGAGCTTGATAATTATCTGAGAGGCCGCACACAAGAGAGACGAAAAGAATCTCCGTTG
>Ga0206976_1085_pt1 | contig 31852 bp, 20 predicted proteins | sample Alteio_BWOrgHeat_82_FD_152926 | JGI IMG/M metagenome (GOLD analysis project Ga0206976, IMG submission 152926) | Enriched cells from forest soil in Barre Woods Harvard Forest LTER site, Petersham, Massachusetts, United States -... | ecosystem: Environmental > Terrestrial > Soil > Temperate forest >... | reverse complement strand
CATCTTGCCGATGGTTTTGGCGGCGATGCGGGCCAAGGTGCCGCGCCAGCCGGCGTGGATGGCGGCGATGGCGCGTTTTTTGGGGTCGACGAGGAGGATAGGGACACAGTCGGCGGTTTGGATGGCTAGGAGGAGGCCGGGACGGTTGGTGATGCTGGCGTCGCCACGGCAGGGATCGGTCGGAGCGTCATCGAAGACTTGGATTACGTCTGAGTGGAATTGCTTTAGCGTGACGAGCGGGAGACCTTCGGCGCCTGCGGCCTTTTGGAAGCGGCGGCGATTTTCCAGGACGTTTTCGCGGATGTCCCAGTCGGTCAAGCCGAGGTTGAGGACTTTATCGTTTTCGACGGGGGAGATGCCGCCGGGTGCGGTGCTGAAGGCGTGGATCAGCCAGGGGAGTTTGGAGAGAGCGGGGATTTGGAGGAGCTTCAGGCCGCCCGGATCTTTTCTAGTACTCGCCGGTTGGAGCTTTGTAGCAAACTTAGTAGACCGCATGACTGTGTAAGTATAATCGCGGCGGGTGGATCGGCGGAAAAATCCTTCTGGAGCTACGCATTGCTATGGGACTTGTTCATGAACCAGGCGCTTTCAGTGAGCCTTAACGATGAGGATTTATTCCTGAGGCTCACGAATTTCGAAGATAATTTCGTAGAGCGAAAAAGATTCTCCGATGACCGAGAATGGTTGAGAACTGTTGTCGCGTTTGCCAATTCATGCCCGGTCGGCTTCCCCGGTGTTCTGTTCATCGGTGTGCGCGACGATGGAGACATCGAGAGACTGAAGAATCAGACCAACCTAGACTCACTTCAGAAAACCTTGACCGAGCGCATCAACGAAGCGTGGCCGCCCGTCTACGTACTGCCAAGAGTTCTTCAAAAAGATGGGTATCAGTTCCTAGCCGTTCTGATACCTGGCAGCCCTTCGCGCCCGCACTTTGCAGGTCATTCCTATATCCGGATCGGTTCCGAAACTAGGAAAGCTAGTGAGCCTCAGTTCAACGAGCTCATTGCTCAAAGACTGGCCAAGCCTTTTGAAATCCAGAAATGGAAGGGCCAATTCATCACGGTCGAACGTATGTATTCTGGTAGGAGTGGGAGATACCCGTTCGTTGGTAAGGTTGTTGAATGTAATTCCTTCTATGTGACTGTGTTGAACGGCGAAGAACCTATCTCGTTTCCCTTATCGAAAACGGAAATCTCCTACGACGACAAAGAACGGAGATTGAGAATACAAATTCTGGAGCACGGCACGTGAAGACGGCCTATCTCGGCTCGGGGAGACATTGATTATTGGAATGGGAGTGGATTTGGCGGAGGTGGGGCGGATACCGGCGGCGATTGAGTGGGATGGAGAGGCGTTTTTGGGTTAGGCGTTTACGACGGAGGAGTGATGCAGACATTTTTGAAAGATGTTCAGTACGCGTTGCGAATGCTTCGCAAGAATTTCATGCTGACGGCGGTGATTGTGGCTTCGTTGGCCATTGGAATTGGAGCCAACTCCGCCATTTTCAGCGTCGTTGATGCGCTGCTGTTGCGTCCACTGCCTTATCCGCATCCTGAGCGGTTGGCTGCGGTGTGGCTGCATTCTCCAGCAATCGGAATTCTGCGCGACTGGCCGTCGCCTGGCGAATATATCGATGTCCAGAACGAGAACCATTCCTTTGAAGAGATGGCGCTGGCGCAGAGCCGAACGTTCGTGTTGACGGGCCGCGAGCAGCCGGAGCGGATTTTTGGAGCGCGCACGCAGTCCAGCCTGTTGGAGATGCTGGGGGCAAAGCCTCTGCTGGGGCGTTTGCTGCTGCCGGAGGACGACAAACCAGGCAAGGCGGATGTGGCGATTCTGAGCGAGCGAATCTGGAAACGCTTGTTTAATGCAGATCCAGGAGTCGTGGGAAAGACTATCGTGCTCAACGGCAACCCGTTCATTGTGGCGGGTGTGTTGCAGAATAGTTTCGTGCTTAGCGACGAAGTGATGCCCTCGGAAACGCCGATGGACAAGATGGATATTTTTGCGCCGCTGCCGCTGGCGGCCGATGCGGCGAAAAGCAGGGGCGACGAAAACTACAACATAATGGTGCGGCTGAAGCCGGGCGTTTCAGTGAAGCAGGCGCAGGCGGACATTGGGGTGATCGCGAGCAGGATTCGCGAGAAGGACAAGCGCGACTCTAGCTTCGGCATGCACGTGGTGGGGTTGCAAGAGCAGGTCGTCGGTGACGTGCGCCGAGCGTTGCTGGTGCTGCTCGGGTCGGTGGGGCTGGTGCTGCTGATTGCGTGCGCTAACGTGGCGAACCTGCTGCTGACACGGGCCGCGGGGCGAGAAAAAGAGGTGGCTATCCGCACGGCATTAGGAGCCGGGTGGCAGCGGATAGCGCGTCAACTTTTCACGGAGAGTGTTCTTCTGGGACTTCTTGGTGGTGCGGCTGGACTGCTGGTAGCGCAGCTGAGTATTTACGTGGTGCGCACAATGAATCCCGGAAACATTCCGAGATTGGAAGACATCGCCATAAATTCTGGTGTTCTGTTTTTCACGCTTGGCGTTTCGCTGGCGACTGGCATTCTGTTTGGCGTGGCGCCGGTGTGGCGGGCAGTCAAAGTGGATTTGAACACTTCGCTGAAGGCCGGCGGACGCAGTGGGCAGAGCGACGGTGGTTTGTATTTAAAAAAGCACAGTTTGCGGGGTTTGCTAGTTGTTTCCGAGCTGACACTTTCCCTGATGCTTTTGATTGGAGCGGGGCTGCTGATTCGCAGCTTCGTGCGATTGCAGAACGTTGCGCCGGGGTTCACCACCGATCATGTGCTGACGATGGAGGTGGCGGCAACGGGCAAGAAGTATCAGAACGATAAAGACGATAAACCAACTATCAATTTCTACAAGGAAATCGAGAGCCGCATAGCGCACCTGCCGGGCGTGCTGGCGGAAGGCGTGGTTTCGGCACTGCCGCTGACAGGTGAGGTAGGCTGGGGACAAATCAATGTGGAGGGTTATGCGCCGCCGCCGGGACAGGAATTGCAAGCAGATCTTCGCGGCGCAGGAACAGATTATTTTCGGACGATGGAGATTCCACTGCGCAAGGGCCGATTCTTCTCCGAAGACGATTCGGCGGACAAGCCGATCGTGGCCATTATCGACGAGAAATTTGCGCAGCGCTTCTGGCCGGACAGCGATCCCATAGGGAAACACTTGTGGTGGAACCCGAAGAATCCCATGACCATCGTGGGCGTGGTGGGCACAGTCAAACAATACGGGTTGGAGACAGACGGCAAGATCGTGGCGTATTTTCCGCATCATCAGTGGCCCAGCAACAGGATGTTTCTGGCGGTAAGGACATCGTCGGACGCGGCAGGGCTGGCTTCAGCAGTGGTGAGCGAAATCCACGCGGTCGATCCGGATGTGGTGGTTTACGGAATCCGGACGATGCAGGATCGTTTGTACGATTCGCTGGCGCGCCAGCGCTTTTCGAGCACCATGCTGGGAGCGTTTGCGGTGTTCGCGTTGTTGCTCGCTGCGATCGGTCTGTATGGTGTGATGTCGCATCTGGTGACGCAGAGTACGCGCGATATCGGCGTGCTTGTGGCGTTGGGCGCGCGGCCGGGGAATATCATCGGGCTAGTGGTGCGGCAGGGGATGGGCTTGGCGGGTATTGGAATCGTGGTGGGCCTGGTGGGCGCGGCCGCGTTGACTCGCGTTATGACAAGCTTGCTATTTGGGGTAAGCACGACAGACGCGCTCACGTTCGGGACCGTGCCGGCGCTGTTGGCGCTGGTAGCGTTTACCGCGACCGTTATTCCGGCGTGGAGGGCAACGCGAGTGGATCCGATGGTGGCGCTGCGGGAGGAATAGCGGGGCTGATGGGCGGTTGAGTGGGCGGACATCCGAGTAAGAAAAAAGAAAGAGGGCATGATGTATCGTGCCCCTACGAGGAGAGGCATTGATTATTGGGATGGGAGTGGATCTGGCGGAAGTGGGGCGAATTCAGGCGGCGATTGAGCGTCATGGGGAGCCGTTTTTGCGGCGGGTGTATACGGCGGGGGAGAGGGAGTATTGCGAGAGGTTTAAGAATAAGTATGAGCGGTTTGCGGGGCGGTTTGCGGCCAAGGAAGCGGCTATGAAGGCTTTGGGAACGGGGTGGAGGCGCGGTGTGCGGTGGGTGGATTTTGAGGTGGTGCGGGAGAAAGGCGGGAGGCCGACGATTCGGTTGGATGGCGAGGCGAAGAAGATTGCGGAGGAGTTGGGGGTGAAGAGGATTGCTTTGAGTATTACGCATACGGAGGCGCAGGCTTTGGCGCAGGTGATTTTTGAAGGATAGATGGCGAAATTCGAAAATCGAAATTCGAAATACGGAAGAAAAAACATTTACACCGAGGACACTTAGAGCACAGAGGGCACGGAGAGTTCGGAGCAAGACGATGCAGGCTCGCCTAACAGATGGTTCCCTTCTTCAGCAGTGATCAGAACATCTTGCCATTGATTTGACGGGTGGATTCCTGGGACCTGGACGCGGAGGTAGTTCGAGGAGAGGGCGGGGGTGTACGCGGCGCGTGTTTGTTCGTTGAGGGAATGCTCGTCGCGGTGGAGGGTTAGGACGCGGGCGGTGCGGTTGATTTGGGATTTGCGGAAGGCGGTGGATTTGGATTCGGCCAGGGCGCGGAGTTCGCGGGCGCGGCGCTTGATGACTTGGGCGGGGACTTGATCGGGCATCGAGGCGGCTTTGGTGCCTGGGCGGGGGGAATAGGAGAAGACATGGAGATAGGTGAAGGGGTGGCTGTCGATGAAGGCGAGGGTGGTGGCGTGGTCGGATTCGGTTTCGCCGGGGAAGCCAGCGATTACGTCGGCACCTAGGGCGGCGTTGGGGAGGTGGTCGCGGATCAGGTCGACGCGGCGGGCGTAGTGCTCGGAGCGGTACCAGCGGTGCATGGCGGCCAGGACGCGGTCGGAGGCGGATTGGAGGGGCATGTGGAAGTGCTGGGCAATGCGGTCGGTGCTGGCAAAGAGGTCGATTAGGTCTTGGGTGACGTCTTGGGGCTCGATGGAGCTGATGCGGAGGCGCTCTACGGGGGTTTCGTCGAGGATACGGCGCAGGAGATCGATAAATTCTACTCTGGGAGAGAGGTCGCGGCCGTAGGTGCCGAGGTTGATGCCGGACAGGACAATTTCGCGGGCGGAGTGACATGGGAAAGTAGAGGAGATAGAGGAGATAGAGGAGATAGAGGATGTACAGGAAGCAGAGGAGAAGACAGACACAGGCAGGGGTGCCTGCCCTACCAAGAATTGGATTTCGCGGATTACCTGGTCGGGGGGGAGGCTGCGGCTTTTGCCTCGGACGTAGGGGATTACGCAGAAGGAGCAGCGGTTGTTGCAGCCGTCCTGGATTTTCAGGATGGGACGAGTGTGGTGGGATTCGCCGCCTTGGATGGGGGCAGAGAGGAATTCCGGGTGGGCGAAGATGTCGCCGGTAAGGATTTGGGCGGGTTCGGAAGGCGCGCCGAGTTGAAGAATCTCGGCGAGTTGGGGCGCGGAGGACGGGGCAAGCCCCGCCCCTACAGAGTGTGAATAGGTGTCGGGAGAGGCCGTAGGAAAAAACGGATTCCTTCCGACAAGGCCGGAACCTTCGGTCGCTTCGCTCGGAATGACAATTCCCTTTTCACTTACAAAAGCGAAAGCAGCCGAAGCGATTTGAGTTACGAGATTGGGGATGTGGGGTTTGTGGGAATTGCCTACGACCCAGGAGACGCCGGGTAACGAGGCTAGTTCTTCGGGGGCGCGCTGAGCGTAGCAGCCGGTGACGATTAGGCGGGCAGCGGGATTTTGGGCGCGGATTTTGCGGATAGCGTCGCGGGCTTGGGCGTCGGCGGCGGCTGTTACGGTACAGGTGTTGAGGACCACGATCGCCGCGGTGGCGGGATCGGGGGATTGGGTGCAGCCGCGGTCTAGGAGCTGGCGTTCGAGGGCGGCGCCGTCGGCTTGGGTGGCCCGGCAGCCGAATTGTTGGATGTAGAAGGTGGTCACCGTGCGCTGCTCTTATGGAATCGGGATGAGTTCGACAGTCTTTGATTCCAGTTCTATGACGCGCAAACTTTGAAATAAAAACATCAAGCAAAAGCGATCATCGGTTCCCCATACGTTGCGGGTTCGCATAAATGGATCGTCGTGCTGAACCAGGGGATCAACCTTCAAGATATGGGAGACGCAAGCGTCTTCAGTGAACGGCATTTCCTGGTCACGGGGGCTAACCCTTAGAAGTTGCAAATCATCGAAGTAGAGTTTCATTCCCGAAAATGTGTTTTCGCGACAACCCCATGGGTTGTTGCGGTTAGGCACGATCCACTTCATTACAACGGCGTCATTAGCCGGAATCAGTTCCAAACCCTCGAAACTAGCGAAGTTATGCATGTCCCAGAAGAGATTACCCGTTTGCAGTTCTACCGAACCCGCGATAGTGAAGTTTTTCAGCTTCATGGAGAAATGATACAGCAATCGTCAGTCGAAGCTCTAGAACCCAGCCACGGGCGGATCCGGCGGCTTTACTCGGTGAGTGAAGGGCCGTTACAATCTGTTGCTGAAAATGTGTGCCCTGCGGCGTCACCCCTCTGCGCTGGACAACCCGAAGCTGTCGGTTGTGATTCCCGTTTACAACGAAAAGGCCACGCTTGAAGAGATCTTGCGGCGCGTTCTGGAAACAGAAATGCGCATGGAGATTGTCATCGTGGATGACTGCTCGACGGATGGAACGCGGCAATACCTGGAAGCAATGATACAGGGTCAGAGCAAAGGCGAAACCTGGGCGCCGGCGCATGACGGGGGCGATCCGGTGGATGTACGGAACTTGCGGATATTTTTCCAGGCGCAGAATCAGGGGAAAGGCGCGGCTTTACGCCGGGGGTTTGCGGAGACGACCGGAGATATTGTTTTGGTACAGGATGCGGATTTGGAGTACGACCCGAAAGATTATCCGACTCTGTTGGGGCCGATTATTGACGGGCGGGCAGATGTGGTATTTGGGTCGAGATTTCTGGGCGGACCGCAGCGGGTGCATTACTTTTGGCACTATGTGGCGAACAAAGTTTTGACGTTACTATCGGATGTGATGACCAATTTGAAGCTGACGGACATGGAGACGTGCTACAAAGTGTTCCGCAAAGAAGTCTTGCAGGGGATCAAGCTGAAATCGAACCGGTTTGGGTTTGAGCCGGAAATTACGGCGAAGATCTCGAGGGGCAAGTGGCGGATTTACGAAGTGCCGATTAGTTATGCGGGGCGGACGTACGAAGAAGGCAAAAAGATTACGTGGAAGGACGGCGTAAAGGCATTGTGGTGCATTTTTTGGTTCAAGATTGCGGATTGAGGGATAGTGAGTAGTGGGTGGTGAGTAGTGAGTAGTTCAAACCCCGTTCGACGAGCGGCGCGCACAGCCCGATTTCCCGGTTCCAGGTAAAACTTAGACGGATGCGGCTTCTGAATAGCCGTAGGGGTGTTTTTGTTTCCACTGCCATGCCGAGGTAATGATCTCTTCGAGAGAGGAGTGCTGGGCTTGCCAGCCGAGAGAGCGATGAAGTTTTTCTTTGCTGGCCACCAGAACGGCGGGATCGCCGGGGCGGCGTGGGGAGACTTTGCGGGAAATTTTGCGACCGGTGATTTTCTCGGCGGCGTCGATGACTTCGAAAATGGAAAACCCGCGACTGTTGCCAACGTTGAAAGCTTCGCCAGAAACGGATTCGATCGCTTCGAGGGCGCGGAGGTGGGAGTCAGAGATATCCAAGACGTGAATGTAATCGCGCACGCAGGTACCGTCGGGAGTGGAGTAATCCGAGCCGAAAACTTCCACGTGCGGAATCACACCGAGGGCGGCGTCGAGAACTTTAGGAATGAGATGGGTTTCGACACGATGGCTTTCACCGCGATCCGCGGAAGCGCCGGCGGCGTTGAAATAGCGGAGAGTGGCGTAATGGAGACCGGTGTAGGCGCGGTAGTCGGAGAGGATTTCTTCGAAGCGGAGTTTGGATTTGCCGTAAGGGTTGATGGGATTTTTGGAATGATCTTCGGGGATGGGAACGGTGTGCGGTTCGCCGTAGGTGGCGGCGGTGGAAGAGAAGATTAGTTTTTTCACGCCGTGACGAGTCATGGCGTCGAGAAGATTGACGCCCGCAGCGATGTTGGCGGCGTAAAAAGTGCTGGGTTCGCGGACGGACTTGGCGACGAGCGCTTCGCCTGCAAAATGCATGACCGCGTCGATTTTGTGTTTGGAAAAGACTTCTTCGATTTGCGTGCGGACGCCTAAATCGGTACGGCAGAAAATCGCTCTTGGCGGGACAGCGGCGGCGTGGCCCTCTTGGAGATTGTCGAGAGCGATGACCTGATAGCCGCGGGCGAGAAGAACCTCTGAACAGATGCTGCCGATGTAGCCTGCTGCTCCAGTTACGAGAACGTTCAAGGAAGTAACCTCGCCTTCATGCAGAGAATGTGTGGCGCATTTGCGTACGTATTAAAACTATCAGGATGGCTTGCCGTTGTCAGCGGAGAATTGGAGGAAGGGCCGGAAAAAGGGGGAGTCGCGCGGATGCGAGCGGCAACGGGAGTGGGCAGCGAGAGGAGAGCAGGGGCCCTTACAGGGTAAACATCTCCCGCCCCCAAGAATGCGTGAGAGGACTTGGATTGAGAAAACGGATTAAGGCTGTGACATGCGGCGCTGGAAAGTTAGGAGGATGAGGTCGGCGCGGCGGCGGACACCGAATTTGCTGAGCAGGTTAGAGACGTGAAATTTTACGGTGCGTTCGGCGATGTTGAGTTTGCTTGCGATTTCTTTGTTGGAAAGATTTTCGAGGAGAGAGTCCAGGACTTCTTGCTCGCGACGGCTGAGATTGGTGACGGAATCGGTTTTGAGGCGGCGGCCTTGATTCGTGAGGATGGAATCGACGAATCCGGACAAGACAGAACGCGGAACCCAGAAACCGCCGCTGGCTACTAGCGGGAGCGCGCGAACCAATTGATCGCGGGCTTCCGTGTAGGTTAGAAGTCCCTTAACTCCGAGGCGCAAAAGTTGATAGCTGTTAGCGTCCGTGTGTTGTTCGCCGACGACGATGAGCCGAGCTTCGGGATGCCGTTCCATAAGATTAGCAAGTAGAGCACCGGTGGCGGGCCGCGCAGCGTGTCCGTCGATCACGTAGACTTGCGCAACGGGCGGCTCGAGATTGCGCATGTCGGGGGCAAGCGTGGATTCCAGTTGTTTCACGACAACCTTAACTTGAGCCTTTGACAAAACGCGTTCGAACTCGCTCAGCACGAGAGGGTGCGGCGAGAGGATGCAAACTGACAGTTTAGAACTTGTTCGCTTGGTAGCCACTGTATGCCAGCGTAGTGAAAACTGTCCTAAGGGGCAAGTCTCTTGGAAGGGTCTGTTCTCGAATTGTTACGTGACTGGTAGGGTGCTTTTTCGATGGGGTTCGAGGGGCGATTTTCGAAGTAAAACCTCGACAATGCGTTCGGCGGCGTGGCCGTCCCAAAATGGGGGAATGCGACCGGGCTTCCCTTTTCCGGAAAGAACCTGCTGGGCAGCGGCGAGAATTTTTGCGGGGTCGGTTCCAATGAGCTGATTTGTGCCTTCTGAAATGGTGATGGGGCGCTCGGTGTTTTCGCGGAGCGTGAGGCACGGTACGCCGAGAGCGGTGGTTTCTTCTTGAATACCGCCGGAATCGGTCAAGACCAGCGTGGCCTTACTGAGCAGGCAGAGAAAATCTAGATAGCCGACGGGAGGAATCAGTTTTAGCTGTGGATGGGTCTTGATGCCAGCTTGGGTGAGGCGTTGCTGGGTGCGCGGATGAACGGGAAAGATGACCGGAACTTGCGCAGCGATGGCGTCAATGGCACCTAGGAGTTCGGCGAGTTTTTCGGTGGAATCGACGTTAGAAGGACGGTGCAGTGTGAGGACGCCGAAGCGATGCCAGTCGGGGCCGTTCTTTAGACCGAGATCATCGCCGACGGAAGATTTTTGGGCGATGGGCAGAAAGTGGCGGAGCGAATCAATCATGACGTTGCCGACGAGATAGATCGATTCGCGGGGACGGCCTTCTTTGAGGAGATGCTGGATGGCGTCTTCTTCGGTGACGAAGAGATAGTCGGCGAGCGCATCGGTGAGGATGCGATTGATTTCTTCGGGCATGCTGCGATCGAAGCTGCGGAGGCCGGCTTCGACGTGGGCTACCGGAATGCCGAGTTTTACGGCGGCTAGCGAGACCGCGATGGTGGAATTAACGTCGCCAACTACAAGAACGAGATCGGGCTGGTGTTCGAGCAGAACGGGCTCAATGCGCTTGAGGACTTCGGCGGTCTGAACAGCATGAGAGCCGGAGCCAACTTCGAGATTCACGTGAGGCGTGGGAATGCCCATCTGACGGAAGAAAATGTCGGAAAGGGCGGCATCGTAGTGCTGGCCAGTGTGGACCAGGATGGGATCGATCTCGGGATGGCGTTGCATTTCACGCATGAGAGGCGCGATTTTGGGGAGATTGGGACGGGCTCCTACTATGTTGATGATTTTCAGTTGGCTGCTCATGAATGGGTCAAATGTGTCAGAAGTTCGCAGTATAGCATTTGAATTCAGGCGGTTCGGGGCGCTGGAATGACCGTTCGCGCCAAAAAAGCACTAGTTCGCTGCAAGGCGTTCGATTCTGAGAGTAAAGCTGCGTAAAATGGGGATGTAGCACAAACGCGGCCTTCTCTGCTGGTGTCCCCCATTCAAGAGGAAGTCCGGTAAGGAGTTGTTGCTTTCCCGCTCATGCGTAATTTTAACGAATCCACTAAGGCCCTGCGAGAGTTGCTCTCGGAGCGAATACTTGTGCTCGATGGAGCCATGGGGACGATGCTGCAGCAGCGGAGCCTGACTGCGGAAGATTTCGGCGGGGCGGCGCTCGAGGGTTGTAATGAGAATTTGGTGCGGACGCGGCCAGATGTGGTGCTGGATATTCATCGAAAGTATTTCGAGGCTGGGTCGGACATCGTAGAAACGAATAGCTTTGGCGGGGCGACGATCGTACTGGCGGAGTATGGACTGGCGGCGGACGCGCACTATTTAAATAAGCGATCGGCTGAGCTGGCGCGACAAGCCGCGGACGAGTTCAGCTCGGTGGGGAGGCCGCGGTTTGTTGCAGGATCCGTGGGACCGACGACGAAAGCAATTACGGTGACGGGCGGCGTGACGTTCGATGGGCTGATCGACGCGTATTACGCACAGTCGAAGGGATTGGTCGAAGGCGGCGTGGATTTGCTGCTTGTGGAGACTTGCCAGGACACGCGGAATATCAAGGCGGCGCTGCTGGCAATCCAGAAACTTTCGAAAGAGATTGGGATGCAGGTGCCGGTGATCGTGTCGGTGACGATCGAACCGATGGGCACGATGTTGGCTGGGCAGACGGTTGAGGCCATGTGGGCGTCGCTGCGGCATGCGAAGCCGCTGGCCTTTGGAATGAATTGCGCGACGGGGCCGGAATTCATGACGGATCATATCCGGACTTTGAGCCAGCTCTCAAGCGAGTTTGTTTCGTGTTACCCGAATGCGGGGCTACCGGATGAAGAGGGCAAGTATTTGGAGACGCCGACTTCTCTGGCGGCGCAGCTCGAGAAATTTGTGGATCATGGCTGGCTAAATTTTGTGGGTGGGTGCTGCGGGACGACGGAGAAGCATATCCGGGCGATTGCGCAGATGGTGCATGGCAAGAAGCCACGCGTGCGGCCGGGGGAATCGCACCGTGCGGTCTATTCGGGAATCGAGACGATCGAGGCGGAAGACAGCACAAGGCCACTGCTGGTCGGTGAGCGAACGAACGTGATCGGGTCGAGGCTGTTCAAGAACCTGGTGGCTGAAGAGAAATGGGAAGAGGCGAGCGAGATTGCGCGGCGGCAGGTGAAGGGCGGGGCGCATATCGTGGATGTGTGCCTGCAAAGCACGGAGCGGGATGAGAAAAAAGATATACCGGTTTTTTACGAGAAGTTGATTCGAAAAGTGAAAGCGCCGGTGATGATCGACACGACCGATCCGACGGCGATCGAACTTGCGCTGACGTATTGCCAGGGCAAGGCGATCATCAATTCGATCAATCTCGAGGATGGAGAAGAGAAGTTCGAGCGCGTAGTGCCGATGGCGCATGATTTTGGCGCAGCGGTCGTTGTTGGGTGCATTGACGAAGACAGGCTTCAGGCGCAGGCGTTTACGCGAGAGCGAAAGCTGGCTGTTGCGCAACGCAGTTACAAGCTGCTGACTGAAAAATATGGGCTGGGACCGGAAGACATCATTTTCGATCCGTTGGTGTTCCCATGCGCGACAGGCGATGAGAATTATATTGGAGGGGCGGTTGAGACTGTGGAGGGCATACGGCTGATCAAACAGGCGCTGCCGGATGTGCGCACGATATTGGGGATTTCAAATGTTTCGTTCGGATTGCCTGCTGGCGCACGCGAAGTGGTGAATTCAGTTTTTCTGTACTACTGCACGAAAGCGGGGCTGGACCTGGCGATCGTGAACACGGAGAAGCTGGAGCGGTTCGCGTCGATTCCGCAACATGAGCGAGATCTTGCAGAAAACCTTTTGTTTTCGCACCCGCCGAAAGATGTGCCTACTGACCACTCACAGGCGGAACTGCTGCGCAACGTTCCGGCGGATTGGCGCGAGCAGAAGAAAGAGCAGCGCGCTGCGGTCAATCAGTATCATATCGCAGCGATCGCAGAGTATTTCCGGACGGCGAAGAAGAAAGAAAAGAAGCTTGCAGCGGACCTTCCACTGGACGAGCGTTTGGCGAATTACATCATCGAGGGAACGCGCGACGGCTTGATTGCGGATTTGGAACGCAAGCGGGCGGAAGGCGCCACGCCGCTGGAGATCATCAACGGTCCGTTGATGGCCGGGATGGCGGAGGTGGGGCGGCTATTCAATGCGAACGAGCTTATTGTGGCTGAAGTGCTGCAATCCGCGGAGGCCATGAAGGCTTCGGTGAACCATCTCGAGCAGTTCATGGAGAAGGCGGACACCGCGAAGCGCGGAAAGATCGTGCTGGCGACGGTGAAAGGCGACGTTCACGACATCGGGAAAAATCTCGTTGAGATTATTTTGAAGAATAACGGCTACGACGTCGTGAATCTCGGGATTAAGGTCCCGCCGGAAGAATTGATCAAGGCGTATTTGCAGCATCACCCGGACGCGATTGGGCTGTCAGGGCTGCTGGTGAAAAGCGCGCAGCAGATGGTGATCACGGCGAGCGATTTGCGTGAAGCGGGGATTATGATTCCGCTTTTGGTGGGCGGGGCGGCTTTGTCTGCGAGATTTACACAGACAAAAATTGCGCCGAGCTATGGACAGGCCGTCTGCTACGCGAAAGATGCGATGACCGGATTGCGATTGATGAACCAGCTCATGGATCCGGCGACGCGGGAACAGGTTTTGCAGGAGCACGCAGGGTCGGGAGGTGGCGTTGCCGTTGCTACAACCGTGGCTGTGGCTGAGCTACCACGGGTGGCGCGCTCGCCAAAGGTGCGCACGGACCTGCCGATTCCAAAGGTGGCGTACCTCGATCGAAAAGTGCGGCTGGTGCCGGATTTGAATGATTTATGGAGTTACATCAATCCATTCATGTTGTACTCGCGGCATATGGGGTTTCGCGGAGACTTCGAGAAGCGGCTTGCGCAACGCGATTCGAAGGCGGTGGAGCTCTTTGAAAGCATGGAAGACGTGAAGCGCGACGCGGCAGAATTTATGAAGCCGCGAGCGGTGTGGCAGTTTTTTGAAGCGGAAGCGGATGGGCAGGCCATGCATCTGTTCGCGCCAGGCGGGGCCGAGCCCGTGCATACCTTCCAGTTTCCAAGGCAGCGGGTGGGTGACTTTCTCTGTCTGAGCGACTATGTGTTGCCGTCGCAGGATGGGAAGCGTGATCACGTTGCGTTGTTTGTTGTGACCGCGGGCGAGGGCGTGCGTGAGCGTTCGGAAAAAGCGAAAAACGAAGGCTACTACTTCAAGTCGCATGGGATGCAGGCGCTGGCGATCGAATCGGCGGAGGCATGCGCGGAGTGGCTGCACAGACGAATCCGCGAGGATTGGGGTTTCCCTGATCCGCCGGAAATGACAATGGCGCAGCGGTTTACTTCGCGCTACCGCGGGAAGCGGTATAGCTTCGGGTATCCGGCTTGTCCGAATTTGGACGACCAAGCAGGGATTTGGAAGCTGCTGCAGCCGAAAGAGATTGGGGTGCAGTTGACGGAAGGCTTCATGATGGATCCGGAGGCCAGTGTGAGCGCGCTGGTGTTTCAGCATCCGGATTGCACGTATTTTTCCGTGGGCGATCTCGGAGAGGCGTAACTAACTCGTGCGAGGGCCTGGTGAGAACTCTTACATCTGCATTTTTCCGGGAAGCATCAGCCCCCACACCCGCCAGAATTCCTTCATTTCTGGAGGGGTCCCGAAGGAAACGCGAATATAGGTGTGCATGGAGGGGAAGAGGCGGGCGATCAACACATTATTATTCTTAAAGTGTTCGATGACCTCGGCAGCGTTGCGGCCTGTTGGGAGCATCGCAAAATTCGTGTGAGAGTCGATTCCCTTTATCATCCGGGCGTTAGCCTGGTTAAAGAATTCTTGACGATCATCCGCATTGCGTTTCGCGCACATCTGGACATATTCGAGATCGTCGTAGGCCACAAGGGCCGCGCGCGCACCAACAGCGTTGAGGCCCTCCGGCAGACGCCGGGCGGCAATGGCGCGTATTCTCTCAGGTGCACCGACGGCATACCCCACGCGAATTCCGGCAAGTCCGAAAACCTTCGAAAAGGTTCGGCATACGATGACGCGATCATCGTCCATGGGATTGTCGATGAAGGAAGAATAGTCCCCTGTCCGTTCAACGTAATGATGGTAGGCCTCGTCCATGAGAACGGTTGCGGTCGGAGGAAGCTTGCGAATAAAGGATTCCAAGTCCTTGCGGGGTGTGAGGGTGCCGGTGGGATTGTTCGGGTTGCAAATGTAGACCAGGCCGGTGGAGGCGTCGGCACGCGCCAGCATGGCGGGTAAATCATGGGAGTAATTCCTGGAGATTGGAACTTCGACAACTTCCGCACCTAGAGATTTTGCGCAGCGCCCAATGGCTTCGAAGGTGGGCAAGGCCATGATGAGTTTCTCGCCGGGGGCAAGAAAGGCGGAGGCGGTGATACTGAGAATTTCGCCCGACCCGCAGCCGAGCACCAAACGCTCGGGCTTGATGGAGTGGGATTGGGCGATTCGATCGTGGAGGGCGCTAACCGCTGGGTCGGGGTAGCGATTCGCATACTGCAAGGAATCCTGCATGGAGGCGATTACTTTTTGTGAAGGGCCGTAGGCATTTTCATTGCGGCTTAGAATAATCGGGCCGTGAGGTTCGATTGCTCGGGATGCCGGTGCCAGTTCACGGAACGCGAGATCTGCGAGCGGAGGGAGACTCGCGGTGACAGCCGCTCCGGCTGCGATATTGCGAACAAACTTGCGTCGTGTGATGGGCATAGACTCCTCGCTCCTCGTTCGTCGTTGATATCAGGGAAAGGTGCGGCAGGTCAAGAAAAGGTGCTGGGGAGTGTTAGAAATTGTCTTGCAGGTTATTTCCCAATGAGTTCGCTCGGCTTCAAAGGACAGGAAATACCGAATCAACTGGTTGTCCTTAAACTGTACTCTCGTTCAGCTAGTTTCCCGCCATCGAGAAAGCTACATTAGTACTCAGATCGCGCGAACATGGGGCGTGGGTTCGTTTAGACCGACGGATGGATCCTCTTTCGCGAAATAGGTGGATGGGGTGGCTGCCGCTCCCAGAACAGCCACACATTCTAAGTGGTGGCTGCACCGCCCTAGCGATTCATGCCCGCAGCTTATGGGCGACAGGCCAAGGAGCTATTGAAAAAAGTGTGGCAAAGAGAACAGAAATTAAGGGAATCGGCTGATAGATTCCATCCGTGAAATAGGCCAGCCTCCCATTAGAAATGGCCCTAACTTAATGCGAGATTGAGACCCCGCCCCGGCCCCCCTCAGCGAACTCGCCAGTCCGACACCGCAAAAACCCTCCAATTGCGGTTTTAACAAAAGTTGGTAAAAACAAAAGGAGAGCACTGTGCAAAGACTGCTCCGTAGGAAGAGCTTGACAGTTGTCGTGCTTGTTTTCTCGATTCTTAGCGTCAGAACTGCTTCCGCGCAGACCCCCGCGATCACAACGCAGCCTACAAATCAAACAGTGACGGCGGGCCAGACGGCCACGTTCAGTGTTGCGCTCTCGAACGGCCCGTGCCGGAGCTTTTGGTACGTAAACGGGACGAGTTACTATGGCGCTTATGCATCAACAATTTTGTACTCGATTCCAAATACAACTGCTGCGATGAATGGCTGGAAAGTGTACGTCAATCTTTATGACTGTGGATCGTCGGGCGCAAGCATCGGCAACTCGCAAAGTGCCACATTGACGGTGACATCCGCCGCACAGGAACAGCCGGTTGCATTGGCACCGACGATCACGACGCAGCCAACGAATCAAACAGTAACGGCGGGCCAAACATCCACGTTTAGCGCAGCGGCGAGCGGCACGGCGCCGCTAAGCTATCAGTGGGAACTGAACGGTGCAAACATTAGCGGGGCAACATCGTCAAGCTATACGACTCCAGCAACTACGACAGCGAACAGCGGCTCGACGTTTGCCGTGGTGGTGACCAACTCTGCAGGAAGCTTGACAAGCAGAGCGGCCACGCTGACTGTCAATGCCGCCGTAGTGGCGCCCACGATTACGACGCAGCCTGCGAATCAGAACGTCACCGTAGGACAGACGGCAACGTTCAGCGTGGCGGCTACGGGCACGGGACCAATAAGCTACCAATGGCAGAAGAGCGGTGTAAGTATAGGAGGGGCAACGTCGTCGAGCTATACGACGCCCGCAACGACGGCTGCGAACAGCGGATCGACATATGCCGTGTTGGTGAGCAACTCGGCAGGCAGCGCAACGAGCAACGGAGCCACGCTAACGGTAAATGCGGCGTCGGGAGCCCCTGCCATTGTGCAACAACCTCAATCTCAAACAGTGCAAGTCGGCCAATCTGCCACTTTCACCGTCGTAGTTTCAAACGGTCCCTGCCGTAGCATTTGGTATGTTAATGGAACAGAATATTACGGTTCTGATAGTTCAACCATCTCGTTCACGATTTCAAATGGAACGGCGGCGATGAACGGCTGGCAAGTCTATGCAAATCTTTATGGTTGTGGATCAACGGGAGCAAACCTCGGCAATACCCAAACCGCGATCTTGACGGTGGCCCAGGGCACGACGGCGCCGACAATCGTGACCCAGCCCACGAATCAGACCGTGACGTCGGGCCAGACAGCAACATTTAGCGTGGCCGCAAACGGGACCGCTCCGCTGAGCTATCAGTGGCAGAAGAACGGTGTAAATATTAGCGGGGCCACATCCTCGAGCTATATCACTCCCGCAAATACTGCGGGAAACAGCGGGTCGACGTATGACGTCGTGGTGAGCAACTCCGTGGGAAGCGTGACCAGTAGTGCTGCGACGCTTGCGGTAAGTACCGATACGACTCCACCAACAGTATCCATCACCTCGCCATCATCAGGCTCCGCCGTTTCCGGCACGATTACAGTGGCTGCTTCAGCTTCGGATAACATTGCCGTGGCCAGCGTGCAATTCCAAGTCGATGGAACCAACGTCGGAGCTATCGATACGAGTTCGCCTTACAACTATTCCCTGAATACGAGCACTCTTTCCAACGGCACTCATGACCTTACAGCGGTAGCCACGGATACTTCGGGCAATCAGGCGACCTCCATCTCTGTTCCGATCACCGTCTCCAATCGGGCTAGTAGCGGCGCCGTACCAACCTACGCCAATAACGGATCGGGATGCCCGATTAACACGGTAGTGGGCGGGCCGACCGATGCGGTAACGCAGTACAATTGCCCGCTCCCGAATCCGACAGGAGCCGGAAACCTGCTTGTTGTCTGGATGCGTTACAACAACAATAACGTCCCTACCGTCACGATTAGCGACAACGCCGGAAACAGCTACACGCAAGCGGTCTCCTGTAGCGACGCGTCCAACGGAAATACGGTTTCGCGGCTGTATTATGCGCAGAACGTAAAAGCCGGGGCGAACCTAGTCACCGCGGCCTTTTCCGCTTCTTCGAGCTATGTGCAGATGCAGCCCTATGAGTTTTACAACATCGCGACGACCGCGCCCCTGGATCAGGCCGTGTGTCAGGCATCCAGCGGCACGTCGATTTCGACGGGCTTACTTCCAGACCTAGCCGCTTCCGGTGACCTCGTGGTGCACTTCGGCTCCGCTGACAATGGCACAGCGATCGGATCCTGTTCGGCCGGCACGCAATCCAACATAACCTGGAAGATGCGCGCGGCCTTAGTTGCTGGGCCCGAGCCGATGTGCTTTCAGTATGGCGTTTACGGCGCCACGGCTGCCTTCAATCCCACAATGGCGTTTAACACGAGTGTGAGCTATGTCTCTCTAGCGGCGGCGTTCAAGTCTGCGCCGGCGGGAACTCCGCCGCCTTCGGGAATCCGCGTCGCTTACGTGCAGCACGATAATGGAGGCAGCCTAACTGCCAGGTCCATAGGGCTGGAACTTCCGCTCAGTGGGAATTTAGCGGTCGAGGTGGCCATTACCAGTTGCGGGTCGAATACTCTAAACTCATGCAACTACGCTACGTCTGTTTCGGATGGTACGAATAGCTGGTCGCAAATTGGCTCGACGTACTTAAGCAGCACAGGGAGTTCGCAAGAGGAGCCTGGACAAATCTGGTACGCGAAGAATGCAATTCCTGGGCTGTATATACTGTCGAACACGGAAAATCCTTCCTCCAGCGGCGCTCAAGCTCCGTTCCCGCTGACGTGGATGCTGTACGACATTGCGGGAGCCTCGTCGAACCCACTCGATCTTGGTTTTGGCGGAGCCGGGAACGGGCTGGCTACTTTCAGCAGCACCAATTCAGCGGGGCCGGTCCAAACGTTTGCAGTCACTCCGTCATCGACAAACGAGCTGATTATTACGGGAGTCGGCTACGAGTGGGATACTTTTACTGGAGTAACTTCTCTATCGGGGGCGCAGTTCCTATCGTGCGATTACGCGGGCGAGACGAACTATTCGTGGGTTGATTCGAACGGCGGTTACGCTATCTTCTACAACGGAAGCTCCACGGCAGCGGAAACCTGGACTTGGACGCACGACACGTCGCAGCAAGCTGGCTCGGGACGAGGACTGGCTATCGGAGCCGCGTTTCAACCAGCGACTCCGTAGGCGGTTCATCCTCCGGAGTGGTTCGCTGAGAGTATGCATCGAACTCCCGGTGGATTGAAGAATCCAAAAGGCGAGTTCGCGTGCATTGTGCGCGCCACGCGAGTTAGAATTAGGGGCTGAACTCGAAGATGAACTCGCGTCGGACGGGGTTCTCGCCGCTAAGCTCCGGGATCGTATTTAGAGTTACAAGATAACAGCGGATGATCGACGCCTTTTCCAGGCGGGAATCCTGTTGAACGTTGAGCTTCCAGAGAGCCTTTATTTGTTCGGCAAAGCGACGAGGCTCCTGCTGCCTTGTGCTAATTAAAACGGCGATCTGTCCACCGAACGCATGGTACGGAAGGGTCCGATGCAGATCGGGCGTGCCCCGAAAAACGACTTGGCCTGCCGGAGTAAGCGCGGATACCTCCACTGACTGAACCTCCGTGTCAGGGTTCCATGCGAATCTTGGGTAACAAGCAAACGGCCACCCGCGGACAATTCCCAGCGAGCCCGCATAGCAACATCCGATGAGCAACAGGGTACCGACCATCGCAATCGGCATCCAGCGGCTTGGTTTTTCGCCGACCACAAAGACATTCCTCGAGCCATCTTCATCGGCATTACTGCGCGCGAGCCCACGGGGAGATAGCATAAGGCGCGGAAACTTTTGTTTTAGGGTGACCAGCCAGCCGCTAATGTCGAAAAGGGCGACATAACATATCCAAAGATCGAAAAACGGGATGCGCAGAAACAGCCCGCAGCCAAAATGAAAGCCGAGACCAACCAGGGCGAGCGGTAAACGGAGACGAGGAAAAAAAACGATGAGGATGAACGAAAGCTCGAAAAACAAGGTAGCCAGCGCGACGCTTCTATAAATTCCAGGATGGAGATCGACGCGGAAGAAGGGCGTCCAACCGTCCAGGTCCATCCAGCGGGCATACATTTGATTCCGAAGATTCTCCGAGAAAGCCCAGTCGAAGCCACAAATCCTCATTTTCCAGGCGCCCGGAAAGAAGTAAATGGCCCCTATCAGCAGGCAGGCGAAACGAAGAGGGAGCGAATAAACAATAGAAGGCTGGAGAGGGGTTGTGACACCCTGATCCTTGCTCTTCGAAGCCCTGATGAGCGCATCAAGGGAAAGGGCGTCGCCGGATCGGCTAACGGCGAGAATCGCCAGAAACCACACCAGGTGGTTGTAGTGCTCTACCGTTCCATAAAATTCCGGGACTCCCAGCACATAAAAGGAACCAATCAAGGCGAGTACCACAGAGATGCGCGTGAAGAGACCAAGAAGGCCCGTGACACAAACTACCGTCAGCAAGGTAATCGCAATGGTCATCGAAGACTGGGAAATTGGTAGATGAGGCAGCAGCCAGCCGACTCCAAACGGCGCCATTTGGAGCTCATGGGGGACGTTGCCGAACCATCGAGTCTCCCAAGGATGAATCTGAGAGAGCACTCCGACGAATACAGCAATGCGGAATATGGCAAGGTTCAGAGGGGAGGTTGGAGTTGTGAAAAAGTCGACCAGGGTTCGCCATGTGAAATTGCGCGCCAGCAGGACGGCGAGAAGGATGTGTGCGACGACGTCCAGCAGGATCAGGTAAGAGAAAAGATTCCTCCCGCGAGCAACAAAATAAGAAAGCGGTGTATCGCCACTATTGCGAAGTAAATGATTTAGAAAGGGGAGGGATTCTCCGCGGTACATTGCGGCGATGGTGGCATTCAGGGAAAAATTATAGAACACGAGGGCAGCGGGGACGGTCACCGCGAGCGAGAAGAGCACAAGGCTAAGCCGACGCCGTTCGCCGACGGCTATTTCCATAGATTCAGGTTGCATAGTATCGTATGTAATCATTTTTCCGGAGCATAGGGAATCGCTTTAGAGCACCTCCGTTCGTCGCCAACAATGCGCCAGTTGAGGAAATCGCACGTTGGCCGTCAGCGCGTCGCAAATTTTCCATCCTTGCCCGCCTTGAAAAATGGCGGGTACATCCCGATCATCCCTATGAGAACGCGGAAGACCGATTCATTGCAGCATTGAGGAACGTGATGAAGATCGCCGCTCGAAAAAGAGTTCTGGCTTTGCTGTGCGGGTTCCTCAGTGCGATCTGCATCGCTTGCAGAGTTGGTGGCAATTCGGGGAATCAGGGTGGGTCCTTCCGCGTGGTATATATTGCCAAGCAGCCCGCGAGCCACGCGGTGATTTCGGAGCAAACAACGACTTTCGAGGTATTTGCCAAGGGAGTCAAACCCTTGCGCTATCAGTGGATGAAGAATGGGATTGGCATTTCGGGGGCAACCTTAGCCACTTACGTGACTCCGCCTGCAACGGCACAGGACGACGGCTCCAGGTTCCAGGTAGTCGTGAACAACTGGCTGGGCACGGTGACAAGCGACTCGGCGACGTTGAAAGTAGTTCCCTCACAGCCACGGGAAGCAATTTCTTTTCCCGTCAAGGTGTCCACAAACGGTCGTTATCTGGTGGATAGCAACAACAAACCGTTCCGCATCCAAGGCGAGGCGGCATGGTCACTGATCTCCAATTTGACTTATGCCGAGGCAGACAGGTATCTGTCGAACAGGCAGGCAAAGGGATTCAACACCGTTCTCGTCGAGTTGATCGAGCATAAGTACGCGCAAGGCGGAAAAGGTGCAAATTTTAGCGGCGTACCGACGAATCGAGGTGGCGCCCTCCCGTTTAAAACACAGGCGGGTGGCCGAGCCTACGACGGAACTTGGGGAACCGCCGATTTCTCGTCTCCAAACGAAGCTTATTTCGCGTTTGCCGACATGATTATCGATTTGGCAGCTCGGAAAGGAATGCTCGTCAATCTAGTTCCGATGTATCTGGGATTCGGTGGACGAAACGCGGGTTGGTGGGCAGAGTTAAACAACAGTGTGAACACGCAAGTGGTTTCCTACAATTTTGGGTTGTATGTTGGGAACCGGTACAAAGACCGCAAGAATATAATCTGGACTATCGGAGGAGACTATTTTCCCCCATCGGGATCGGAAGGCGAAGAGCGGTTACTGAAAGTTCTTCAGGGCGTCAAAGCGGCAGGAGCAGCGCAGCTGTGGACCGGGCATTGGAGTGGGTCTTGCTTGTCTACGGACGAAGCGGCGTTTGCCCCACTGATCAATCTCAACGGCGTGTACACCTACGGAGTGCTGGGGCACCCAGGCGCCACTTACGACGAGGCGCGAGCTGCTCATTCCTATTCCCCTCCCCAACCGGCTTATTTGCTGGAAACGGGCTATGAAGAGGAAGGTTGGTTTCCGGGGGATACTGCCTCGGTTCGGATGTATCAGTACTATGCAATCCTTGGAGGCAGCACGGCCGGAGGATTTTTCGGAAGTCGCGATGTCTGGAAGTTTGCGACGGATCGATGGTGGTTCGACCCTGCCAATTTTGGGCACGGGACATGGACCACGGGGATGGAGTCGACTGGCACGTTCGATTTTGTATATCTGGGACGCTTGCTGGATTCGGTGCCGTGGTACAACTTGGTCCCTTCTGAAATTTCGGGGATGAAAACGCTGGTTGTCCGTGGCGGTGGTAACTACGGAACGACAGATTACGTGGTAGCAGAAGCCACCTCTGATGGGAAGGCTCTCCTTGCGTACATCCCGCCGACAGGCAACGGGCCTCGCAGCCTCACGATTAACATGACGGCTCTGTCCGGGACTTCGCGCGGGAGTTGGTTCGACCCTACGTCCGGAACCTTCACCGAGATAAATGGTGGGCCTCATCCGAATGTGGGGACCGAAACTTTTACGACTCCTGGGATCAACTCGCGCGGTGAACGCGACTGGGTGCTAGTTCTGCGGGTGAACTAAGGCAGACGTGCCAGCAGGAGATGATCGTTGACTGGTAGTAATCTTTGGCGATGCGGAGTTTTGAGCATCTCAGAAGGATAGGGATTGCGAAAATCATGGCTATCGGTGAGGAATAGCGAAGGAATCAAGAGCCGATCGAAGTGCAGCCGAAATCTCAAAACGCTCTACGACCGTTTTTCGCGCCTGAGCAACGAGCCGGTCTCGTTCGTCAGGCCCCAAGAGAAGAGCGCGCCTCAATCCAGCTAAGACGTCGTGGTCGGTAGCTTCGACGAGAATTCCGTTTTGACCATTTGCGAGGATGCCAGCCGGGCCATGGCAATTCGTGGCAACGCAGAGTAGGCCGGTCGACATGGCTTCGACCAGAGCGATTCCAAATCCCTCACGATCGCTTGCCAGAACGTAGATGTCGGCAGCCTTCAGAAGGCTGGAGGCATCGTTCTGGAAACCTACTAATTTGACCTGGCGGTAGGCGGCATTGCCTGCCACAGTTTGCTCGACTTCGTCTCTCAGGGGACCGTAGGAGGTCAGCAGGAGCCAGAGATTTGGATGTTCAGAGGAGAGGACGGCAAACGCTTTGAGAATTCGGTCCACACGCTTTACGGGGGCCAACCGTCCGTGACTGACAATTACGTTGGCGTCATCGGGGATGCCGCAAGCCCGGCGATATGCGACACGGTCGGAGGAAGATGGTTGAAAGCGCGCGGTATCTACACCGTGATAGAGAACAGAAATTCGCCCTTCGGGCAAATGGAAGTCAGCGGCGATATTGTCCTTGAGTTCCTGGCTTGAGACAAAACTATTTTGGAGCAGGTAGCTACGCAGTCTTTGACGCAAGGTCTGCTTGTATCGATGCAAGCCCATGCCGGGCATAAAACCGAAGTGGAGTTTTCTTCGGGTGGTTGCGATACCCGAAGAACGGGTCGTGCCGCCGCCGCCCGCGAAAAGAAAAACGCAGCCACTAGCTGAGAGGCGAGCGGCAAGAACGGGCGTCAGGCCCAAATCTCCAAAGCTGCCTTCCAGAAGTACAATCTTTTGGGCGCGAACGGGAGAAAGGAGGCGGCGCCATCTCGAGAGGGCTTTCCACCAGGGTTCGTGATCTGGAATGTTCAGCTTTATGGTTTCTACAGGCAAGGCTCTCGCGGCTAGCCTTTCCTTAAGGACGTCCGCGCGATAACAAAGGACAACGGAAACTTTCGAATAGTCAATTCTCGATAGCCAGTCAAGAAGCACAATCTCGAGTCCACCAAACTCTTCTGCGTTAACTACAAATAGAACTCTTTCCATTCTCGCCTTTCGACCATGGGCCGGATGAACTTGCGCGCGTCCAGAGTGCCAAGGATTAGAGCTCACGGCAAGGAATGGAACGGACCTCGATGCGACGTAATGAAAGATTCGAGACCGGATGGTAGCATAGCAATCGTCAACAACAGCGAGGGTTTGAAAGATGGACCATGCCACCTAGACGGGTATTGCGTGTTTTCTTCGTCGCTGCTGCAGTGGTCTTTCTGATATCGGCCGCTGGGATCGGGCTGATTCCCGCTTTGAGATGGCGCACGAAGGTTCTCTTTTACAAGACGACAGGCCAAATCAACGATATCGAGTGGTCCGACCTTACGCGGATGTTACGGCCAGGGAGCGATATTTATCTGGAGTCGTTGGCCGAAACGAAGAATCCTTATTTAGCCATTGAGAGTCCGCGCGGGTCAAAACGCGACATCGAAGCTGGCAAACAATTGTTTGCGGAAAACTGCAGCCTATGCCACGGAGACCAAGGCCATGGCGGCGCAGGCGGCCCGGATCTATACAACCGCATTTATCGACAGGGACACAGCGATTGGGCGCTCTATCGAACGATCACGCTCGGCATTCCCAAGACTGCCATGGTGGGACGGCAGTTGCCTCGCGATGACGTATGGCGGCTCGTCAGCTTCATACAACAAGCGACCGCGGACACCGGGACAGCGAAAAGCGGCTCAAATGTGGCGTCGATCGAGCCTGTTGCCGCAGCAGAGCTTCGGGGAGCGGGGGATCGTCCCGGCGAGTGGCTGACGTACTCGGGATCCTATTCGTCGCAGCGGCACAGCCAACTGCGGCAAATCAACCGCGACAACGTATCGCAGCTGCGTGTGGAGTGGGAGCGACAATTTTCGACTGCGGCAGAGCGTGTGGAGACGACTCCCCTGGTGCGGGGATCCATCATGTTTGTAACGGAGCCTCCCAACAGCGTCTTAGCGCTGGATGCCACGACGGGTCAGGTGCTATGGACCTACTCAAGGGAGCTTCCGGCGAATCTGAAACTTTGCTGTGGTCAGGTCAATCGAGGCGTCGCGATTCTGGGCGATCGAGTGTTCGTGGGCACGCTGGATGCGCACCTCATCGCCCTTGAAGCGGGGACGGGTAAAGTCATTTGGGATGTGGCGGTAGGTGATTTCGCAGAGGGTTACAGCATTACGGGAGCGCCCCTAGTGGTTGACGATATGGTTTTGACGGGCGTCGGCGGCGGGGAATATGGGATACGCGGGTTTGTGGACGCGTACGATGCGGCATCCGGCAAGCGGCGTTGGCGTTTCGAGACCTTACCGAAGCCAGGAGAGCTGGGAAGCGAAACGTGGGGAGGCAATACGCTTGAACGAGCTGGAGCACCTACGTGGCTGACTGGCTCGTTCGACCCAGGACTGCGGCTGATTTATTGGGGAATTGGCAATCCCTCGCTGAATTTCGACGGAGAAAATCGAAAGGGTGACAACCTCTATAGCAATTCGGTGGTTGCGCTGGAGGCGGATACCGGAAAGCTAAGGTGGTATTTCCAATTTACACCTCACGATTTACACGACTGGGATGCCGTTCAGATTCCCGTATTGGTTGATGCGGAGATAGAGGGATCGAAACGCAAACTGATGGCGTGGGCTAATCGTAACGGATTCTATTATTTGCTAGATCGTGTGACTGGCAAATTCCTGATGGGTACACCTTTTGCAAAACAAACCTGGGCAGACGGACTCGACTCGAACGGACGCCCGCTGGTGCGACCAGAATCAATACCGAGCCGGCAAGGCTCGTTGGTCTACCCGAGCTTGAATGGCGCCACGAATTGGTGGTCGCCTACGTACGATCCTGACTTGGAGCTGTTCTACGTGCCGACGATTGAACGAGGAGGTATCTTTTACATATGGCCGGATCGGCCGCCGGATGTGGTCGGGGCCCGGCTCGGCGGCTACGACACGAAAGTGCCGCATGAGGACATGACCGTGGCCGTAAAGGCGCTGGAAGTGAGGACAGGCCGTTTGCGCTGGCAGTATTCAAAGAAATACTCGAGCCCCGAACGAAAAGCGCTAAACGATATGGGGGGATTGGTCAGTACATCCGGCCGGTTGATATTCGGTGGCGATGGAGAGACATTTCTGGCGTGGGATGCGGAGACGGGCACAGAGCTGTGGCGGTTTGAGACGGGCGGGAAGATCGCGGCGGCGCCGATAACCTACGAGCAGGCAGGACGGCAGTACATCGTGATTGCAGCCGGCCGAAGCGTTTTGGCCTTCGCATTACCCGCTACCGGGAACGCTGCGGCGCGGAAAAACTGAATATCTCACGCGGTGGGCTGCAACCGTATTCCGCAGGCATAGGTGAATCGAGCAGCAGGATCAGAACTTTACTTGGTCTGAATGTGGGCGCCACACTCGTCTGACTGCGGAGCATCGACGCCAAGTTTCGCCGCTGACGACGACACGTCTTCGGCGCGCTTCAGCCAAATCTCACGCCAATATGGGTAGATGCTTCGAGGACAAAAGAGGCGCCGCTCGCTATATTGAGCGCGGCAGATGACACCGTCGAGGATGAGGCAGTCTCTGGGAAATGTGATCATTCTCCCCGTGCGCTCATCAATGATGCGTTCGACACGAGCGCGCACGCGGCGCACGCTTCCGCAATAGGGGACCATCTCAGCGTCAAACCTCAGTCCAAGATTCCTGTTTTTTGTGCTGAGCGTCGCCAAAATCTCTTCGTAAGACTTAACCTGCACCAAATCGCCGGGCTGGAGACCAAGCGTCTCGCGAGGCGTCTTGTCCAGGGTCCCCCAATGGTATGGATACGGTGTACCGCCCCTCCACGACTGGAACCAGTTGTACACCTGAATCTGGGCGCGATAGGCAGTGAGCCTCAGGGTCTTCTGGAAGATGCGGAACAGTGCAACTTTGACGAGATCCGTTATTCCGACATTCCCCGACCATATATCGCGCAGATATTGTCCTAAATTCCACCAGGGTAAAGGCTCCGAAGCCTTCAGTAAATCGGTGGCCTGGCAGCGATAGGCGACTTCCGGATCGTTCGAGGATAGCGGATGGTGGGTGAACTCGTTGAGGCGCTGCCGGTCGAACGGTAGCGAAGAGTGAGCCAGAATACGCTGCGTTGGTGTCTGACTAGAATTTCCTTTTCCTGTTTTGACCCGAATCAGCCACGCTTCTTTCCAGTACAAGAAACATTGAGCCTGACAACCTCCATGGGCGCTGCCGTCACACCGAAGTCCTTCCAGATGAACGGCGTCGTAGATTCGCCTCGATTCCATCACGGTTATGGTGTTGCAGGCCTTATCTGCTCGCTTTTCTACGCGAAAGCGCTTGCCACAATATTCCAACATCTCGGGCATGAACGGCAGGCCGTCGACGGCGCCTTGATCGTCGAGTGTCGCAAAAATCTCTTGTTCGGTGCGGACTTCGACTAAATCGCCCACGCGCAAATGGAGGGGAGGAATTCCCGCGTTCCTCATTGTTTGATAGCTTCCTTAGCTGGCTCGATATCTGCGACGCGGCCAAAGGCGGTAATTGCGGGGCGAGGATTGACAACTCCGCGAACCTCCGAAAGCGTATTTACAAAGATCGTGGCGGCCGGAAACACACGGTCCACAATCTTTTCGACGTTGAACCGGTAGAGGAGAACTCCGAAATAAAAAGTGCCGCCGGCAAGGTTTAGGTCCATTTCAAAGGTGCAGGCGAACCGTTCGCCCGGCTTCATCGAGATGGGAGAGTAGCCCAGATACTCGGTCGAGATGTGGAAGGCCTCGTACTGTCTATCGTCGTTGACGAAGAGAACGATGGAAAAGGGCTCGCTTTCGCCCGCGCACTCCACTTCGACGTCTACCCAGACTTTCTCTCCTGAGTTAAATGCGACGCCCTCGGAGTGCGAACCCCTCACTTTCACTGCGGCTATGATTAGGTCTTTTGATCTGGCGCGGCGCCCTTCCTGGCCGCTGCTTTCCAAATAGGTCTTCAAGACATCCTGGCTGGGACCAATTGCAGACACCTTACCATGCTCAAGCAGGATACTCCGCGGGCAGAGCTCGGCGATGGCGCGCAGGTTGTGCGAAACAAAAATTACGGTAGCGCCGCTCCGAATAATATCGTTCATCTTTTCGAGGCAGCGATTCTGAAAGACGATATCGCCGACGCTTAGCACTTCATCGACAATCAGGATGTCCGGATCGACGTGCGCGGCCACAGAAAACCCCAGGCGCGCATACATTCCTGTCGAGTATCTCTTTACGGGTGTATCGATGAAGTCGGCCAAACCAGAGAATTCGACGATGGCATCGAATTTGCGATCGATCTCCGCGCGCCGCATTCCGAGGATTGTGCCGTTTAGATAGATGTTTTCCCTTCCCGTGAGATCGGGATGGAAACCGGCGCCGACTTCAATTAGGGCGGAGAGTCTACCATTCAACTCGATGCGGCCCGTGGTTGGCTGCATGATGCCGGTGATGAGCTTGAGAATGGTGCTCTTGCCCGCACCGTTCGCTCCGATGATTCCAAAAGCCTCTCCGCGATTTAGCTCGAAGCTCACATCTTGCAGCGCCCAAAACTCTTTCCTGGCCGTCGAACTGGCGCGAGCACGCCCCGTAAGCCTGGCGAAAAGAGATGGAATGAAGTCGCGGAGAGAATCGTGCATCTCGCCGCGAGAAAATCTTTTGGATACGTTCTCCACCTTCAGGACGATGTCGACGGCCACTATATGCTCTCCGCAAATGCTGGTTCCCATCGCTTGAAAAAATAGAATCCGCCAACAAGGCTAACCAGTGCGACCACGCAACTGTAGGCAACCCAGGGAAGATCCGGTGCGGTTCCATAGACAATGCACTTTTCCAAGCCTTCGATGAGCGGGGCAAGAGGATTGAGCAGCAACAAATTCGCCCATTTCTTGAACATCTCCACATCATAGAACACGGGGGTTACAAAGATTGCAAATGTGATGACCACTTCCACCAGGTACTTGACATCCCGAAAGAAAAGGCATGCCGCCGAGATGAGTAGTGCCCAACCTGTAGCTAGAGCCACGGTTATGAGCAACAGAACTGGAACCCAGAGGAGTTGCCAACTTGCGCCCAAACGCGTGACAGCAAAAACCACAACTACCAGAGAAGATGCGACCCCAAAATCCAGCAACTGCGAAAGGATGGTTGCAAGGGGAAAGATTTCCCGCGGCATATATATTTTCGTAACTAGGTTTGGATTCCCGATAAGACTTGTCGATGAAAAACGCAAAGAACCCGCAAAGAACGCCCACACCAAGCCTTTGACCGTTATTCCAGCAATCTCTTGGCCGGAGATAGGCTTGCCAGATAGGGCGGACATGCCATAGCGGACGATAATGCCAGCCGTGACAATCACCGCAGGCAACAGGATGGCCCACATGAATCCCATTACGGACTGCTTATAGCGAATCTTGATCTCGCGCCACGCAATCATGTATAGAAGATCGCGGCGAGCAACCAACGCCTGAAGGGCTTCGCGCATTTTGGAAGAGTTGTTCAATGGCTTGTCGACCGCTCCTTTGTTTCCGAAGGCACCAGTGCCGCGGATTCTTTCGATCGGCGATTCTTTAACAAATGTCGCAGGCGTCCCACTGTTTTTTTAGGATTGAAAATGATATCGAGCGTCTCCAAGAAGACATATTTAGGGAGCCCAACGCTCGAGAAATCGGCGTTCACTGCACGCAAACCCTTGCGGTGAAAGTCCCAGAATTCTTTCCTCTTGAATTGAAATACGCTTTCAGAGAGAAACTGTCCGTAAAAATCGGTCTCGCGAGCAAGATATTTCCGATACTCATCCCCTGTAAAGAATTGTGGGCCGTACTTTACGGCAAACATGAATCTTCGGATCGGACCTGGTCCAAAGCGAGCAACTTCGGATGTGAGCGATTCGTCGTCCTTGCGAGAAAATGTCAGCACTTGATGGATGAAACCCAGATCGTGCTCTGCTAGGATGCGAAAGCACGCCTCCGTATCATCATGAAGCCATCCCACGGGATAAAACTCCGCTTCTCCTCTGACGATATCGGCTCGAACGAGGACGGAAGTTGGCGAGCCGGTCAGATAGTAGCCGTCTCGAAGCATAGACTGGCAAGCCTTGCGACCTGAAATGACCGTGCTCGCATACGGGAGGCCGTCGCCGGTGATTTCTGCGCCAAAGAGCCGGTAGGAGCTAACTATGCCTATCGACGGGTGGGCCTCAGCTAGGTCTACCATGCGTTCTACACACTCTGGAAACAGCCAATCGTCCGCGAGAACCACTTTGCAATACCGGCTCTCAGTTGAAATGTATTTCAGCGCCGCATTGAAATTCTCGACCTGCCCGAAATGCCTTGGAGTATCCAGCAACCGGATTCGGGCGTCTCCGCGAGAATATCGTTCGGCGATACTCCGCGATGCATCGGTGCTCTGGTTGTTCACCAGGATGTATTCCCAGTTTGTATAAGTTTGCGCCAACACACTCTCGATGCATTCGGCGATGTACTGCTCGGTGTTATAGAACGGCGTGATGACGCTCACGAGCGGCGGATGCGTAGCAGAATTGGTTTCCTCGCTCAGCATGTGATCACCGCTTATCGTCCCGCGTGCGCCCGCTACTATGCAGCCGCACTGAGTCGTTATACGACCGCCTTTCTGCAATAGAAACCTTCCGCATACCTTCCCTCAGCGTTCGCTTCCACGCCACGAATTCGAAGCAACGCCCGAAACGTATCGTCAGTGAACCACTGCTTGCCAGTCTGCGAGCGATAGGAAGCCGTGATATTGCGAATCTTCCTCTCGCAAACCGCCTCATTGAGACCAACGAAAAAATTTGGCGATCCGAGATCACCATCATATTTGGGTATTTCGTATTCAAGGATTAGATGATTGCGAAAGGCATTCCAAGTGAGCTCGGAAATGACTCGATGATCCTGATGCAGGTCATGTCGAAAGTGGCTAAATATTAGATCCGGCTGAAATCGTTTTCTAATTGACTCAAAGAATTCTTTGATAGCTTTCCCTTCATAGGGGAAAAAGCTGTCTCGAAAACTCCGGACAACTACGCGAGAGCGCACGGCAGGTCCAAGAAACAGGCGGGCCGCAGCAAGAGCCTCACGTTTGCGGCGGGGATTAGAACTGAAAACCACCCAGTAGAAGTTGAGCCTGCGGTTCTCTTTTATTAAACGCAGAATCGTTCCCCCGCATCCGATCTCGATGTCGTCACAATGGGCGCCAAGGCACAAGACATTGCGAATCCCGCTCTTCGCATCGCACAGGCCGAGCTTATGCATGGCGGTTGCCACGGCGAGCTCGCTGTCCTTTGCGCGAACCAAGCCCATTACCGGCACTCGAGTTCGAATCTGCGGAAGGAGCCTTCCACAATTCCCAAGGAGCATGTCCTGACGCCAGTAGATTCTCTAGCAATTGCCGGTCCTTAAATGTGTCCATTGCC
>Ga0206976_1084_pt1 | contig 32029 bp, 32 predicted proteins | sample Alteio_BWOrgHeat_82_FD_152926 | JGI IMG/M metagenome (GOLD analysis project Ga0206976, IMG submission 152926) | Enriched cells from forest soil in Barre Woods Harvard Forest LTER site, Petersham, Massachusetts, United States -... | ecosystem: Environmental > Terrestrial > Soil > Temperate forest >... | reverse complement strand
CCTCTTTATTCCGGATTTACTATGGCGAAAATTTGAAATCGACAATTAAGCCAATGGGGATTTCTTTGGGTGAAGCTTATCCCAACCCAACGAGTGGAAACGTCACAATCCCATTTACCCTGCCCGATACAAATCCCAGCTATCAGGTCACTTTGGAGGTTTATGATATAATGGGAAGAAAAATTACTACCTTAGTAAACGGTTCGCTCCCCCCTGGTTTCTATTCTCCTCTCTGGGAGCCTGTTCAAGTTCTAAATAGTGGGCTTTATATCTACCGAATGCAGGTGACTAACACCGGTAGCACGGAAGTATTTAATGGAAAAGTAATTTTTGAAAAATAATGAAAACGAGAACAACACAACTGGCCTTGGTACTTTCTTTGGGCGTCATCACGGGGATGAATGCTCAAAATGTAAGTTCACGTACCAACGAATTTGAAGTTGACTTCAGTGACCCCAGAAGGGTTGTCAACTCAGTAATACCGGTGATCAACTGGATTACGCCTACAGCTGAAAGCAATTTTGCCGGCGAAGCGAGGTACAAGATCAAGTTTGAGATCGAGTCTTCTGCACCGCTCAAGAATGTGACCATTACAATAAAGGAAAGCGCTGAGTCAGCTTCCCGCGGAGCCATGAGCATTCAGCCAGCTACCGAAGCTGAAAAGCACAAGAGTGTGATTGAGAAAAACCTCACGCTTATGGACGGAAATAATTTGGTCGAGATTGTTGCCGAGAATGAAGATGGTGTGAAAACTGTAAGCCAGCGGACTATCAGAGTGGGGACAACCTCATTGACAGATGCCAGCAAACTTGATCGTACCGATTACGCAATTTTGTTTACCACCAACGACTATGATAACTGGCCGGATTTAGTCAACCCGGTAAATGATGGCCGGATGATAGCTGATGAGCTCAAGAAAAACTATGGATACAAAGTAGAAGTTGTTGAAGGTGGAACCCAGTCAATTATCTTGAAAAAATTGCGCGAGTACGCAGAAAGGAAATACAAACCCCTGGATCAGGTATTCATTTTCTTTGCAGGACATGGCCAGTTTGACCAAACCTTTGGTGAAGGCTTTGTGGTAACAAAAGAATCACAACTTAATGACGAAGCCAAGACTACCTACCTCTCGCACAATCGCCTGAGGTCCATAATTAATAACATTCCTTGTGAACATATTCTCTTAGCTATGGACGTGTGCTTTGGTGGTACTTTTGACCAGGCTATCGCACATAGAGGCCTTGACGAGGAAGTCTATAAAGAGGCTTCACAGGCAGAGATGGTTACACGTAAGCTTACTTACAAGACAAGACGATATCTCACTTCGGGTGGCAAAGAATATGTGCCAGACGGACGGCCCGGAATGAATTCACCTTTTGCCAGGAAGTTTCTTGAAGCTTTGCGAAGCAGAGGCGGCAAAGACATGATTCTTTCGGTGGGAGAAATTGGCACGTATGTGGAAACGCTGAAGCCACAGCCCCGCGCAGGAGAATTTGGTGACAATGCTCCCGGCAGCGATTTTATATTTGTAATCAAATAAAAGACACGTTACAAACTCTTGAAGGTGGGATAATAATCTCACCTTTTTTATTTTCTGCTCGTTGCGTTAATTTGCCGTTCTCCCAATCCTCAAAAATGAAGACAAAATTTTTATCCCTGCTCATTGCTACTTTGGTTATCTCAACCTTGCACGCCCAGCCAGGCAATTATTTTCTTTCACACTATGCTCCCGATGACGAACGCATCAATTATGTCACTTTTGGAATGGTGCAGGATGCCAAAGGGGTAGTTTATTTTGCCAATAAAAGCGGCGTGCTCGAATTTGACGGCCGCAACTGGGGACTGATTTCGACAAATGGACCAATCTTTACGATAGCTACTTCGGGCCAAGAGGTTTTTGCAGGCGGGTTTCATGGTTTTGGAAAGCTTGTTATCGGTGCAGACAATGTCAAAGGTTATCAAGCCCTTTCTCAGGGCCAGCCCGAAGCAACCCGGATTTTTTCAAGTTTGTCGCTGAAAGGGAAAGTCTATTTTGCGAATGGCAGTGCAGTTTATGTTTTGTCTGCTGCCACCGGGAAGATTGAATCTATAATTAAAGCAAAACCAAAGGAAGAATTTAACGGGCTCATAGAAATCACCGGCAATGCTTATGTGAAGTCAGAGGATATGATTTATAAAATCGAAGGAGACAAACTCATTTCACCTTCCTTTCCCTGGCCTGACGCTCTATCTATTGACTTTACAGCAACCTCGGCTTCCAACATCTCGTTGCTTTGTGGTTCGGGCGGCAGGCTTTTTTTGGCAAGTGCCACCGGCTTGAAAGAGATCAACTTGGCAGATAAAGATTTTCTTTTTCGAAATGTGCCCGTGGCTGCAGCTTGGCTAAGCGACGAACTAATCGCGATCGGCACATTAAGAGGCGGAGTTATTTTTATCAACCCTGCAACAGGTACAACCCAGGAGATTACAAATTTCTATACAGGTCTTCCCGACAATGAAGTATTTGCGATGATGGCCGACCGCAACCAGGGGCTTTGGGTGGCTCATGACTATGGGTTTACGCGCATCACTCCGTTCTTGCCCTTCAGATCATACAGCCATTATCCCGGGTTGGAGGGCAAATTGTTGTGCGCTAAGACATTTCAAGGGCAAACATATGTAGGGACCACGCTAGGTTTATTCACTTTAGTGAGACAAGATGAGTACGAAGAGGTCTTTGATCAATCAACATCTTCCAAAGGACATGAATCAAAATCCAAAAAGAGCCTCTTCTCATTTTTGAGGAGGAGCAAACCTACAGCGCCTCCAGTGCCAACTAAGAGCACCAAACGTGTATTAAAAGCCATTGGCTATGCCTATAAAAAAGTAGGAGGCATTGATGGTAAGGTGACGCAATTGATCGAATCCAATAATCAACTGTTGGCTTCCGGCACTTTTGGAGTGGCTTCCCTAAATGGAATGAAGTCGTCACCGATTACACTTGCACCTGTACGATCAATGTATATGTCGAAAGCACTTGGTCAATTGCTTGCCAGCACACTTGACGATAACATCAAGGCATTTGCATTCAATACCAAAGGCTGGAAGGAAACCAATTTACTGGATACCCTTGACGATTACGTCAGCTACATTTTTGAGGACAAGCTTCAGAATATCTGGCTTTGCGGCAGAACAAACGCTATCAAAATTGAAACGGTAGATGGAGAAATAACAGCTGTGGAAGAGGTTCCGTTTTCAAACCCTACAATCGATGAAAGTGTGGGGCTTGCGTATGGCAGCGAAGTGTATATGGCAACTGGAGGAAGTTTTCATAGGTATGACATAAAAGATAATGTATTTAAAAAATACGATTCGTTGCCAGGCCCCAAGAAGTACTTTGCCTCGGCGGGATATTTTTGGTTTTTTGACGGTCATCGGTGGCGAACCGTTGATGCGAGAATGCAGGCTGCTCTTAAGCTCGAATGGCTCGGATTGTTTTCGAACATTCGCTACATCGCACCGGCCGAGAGTGAAAATCTTTGGGTGATCACTGCCAATAATGAATTGTATAAGTTCTCGGGAAAACAAGCATCGCAAAATCAGAATGGATACCCGCTATTTTTACGGGAAGTGCGTGGCCAGCAAAGCAAATTTGCTCCAACGCGATCGATTAAGATAAGTCAATTGGAAAGTACAGTAGCTTTCGAGTTTATTCAACCCGATTATTTGGGGATGAAAGCTGTTGAATATCGGTATCTGGTAAAAGGCCTGAATAGTGATTGGAGCACATGGGCAAGTGCCAATAATATTGTCAACTTCTCGTATCTGCCCACGGGTAGCTACAAGGTGGATGTGCAGACGCGCGATTTGATGGGAAAAATCTCTGCCGCAGATGAGATTACACTTGAAGTGGAGCCGCCCTACTGGAGGCAGTCGTGGTTTTATTTGCTAGAGGTTATTTTCTTTGCCTCCCTTGTGTTTCTGTCTATCAGGTTGAGTGCTGGCAACACCAAGTACCGGTTGATTAGCCAGCTGCTTTCGATGCTCACTGTGATCATGATCATTCAACTTGTTCAGGCTGCTGTAAATGCACAAGTATCGATAAAGACATCACCGGTAATAGACTTCTTCATTCAGGTTGGTATTGCATTACTCGTGCTGCCATTTGAAAACTATCTCCGCAAGTTCATCAACAGAGGAAGTGTGGCAACAGTGACATCATAAATTAAAACAATAAAAAAAGGCCGCGACTAAACGGCCTTTACTTATAACTGGATCAATACCTAGTTGTCTTTTGTCTTTTCTCGCTCCTGTTCAGCTTTGTCCATGGAGTCATTGAAATTTTTAGCGTGCTCTTTTAATTTCTTGTCATCAGGACTTGGCTTTGCCGCTTCGTCTTTCATAGCCTTAGAGTGTTTTCCGGCTTCTGCATGATGTTTGGCAATCGCGTCGTGCGATGCTTTATGTTTGCCGCCCTTGGCCTGCAATGCTTCATTGTGCTTTTTTGCTTCGACGAGGTTTTTATCAGCTTCATCAGCATGTTTCTGATGATCTGCTTTCGTTTTGGACTGCCCATTCGCAATAGCGCCGGCATGATCTTTTGCCTGCTTGTGGTGGGTTTTCATTTTCTCCTGATGATCTTTGTCACTTGCATCTTGTGCCCTTACGGCAACATTGACTAATAATAGCCCCGCTGTTAGTAGTCCGAAATACTTTGATGTTTTCATAGGTTGGTTGGTTAGTGTATGAACAAATTAGACAGAGCCTACTAAGGTAGGTTTAAATAGATCAAAGCCTGACAGATTATACATCACAAATGCCGACTCCTTGCTTCAGTGAGGCAAGTTTATCCGGCCTGCTGGGAATAAACTCCTGAGCTACAAAACCTTTAAACCCTGTTTTCACGATAGCTTCCATAATGGCCGGATAATACAGTTCCTGAGTATTGTCAATTTCATGACGACCAGGTACTCCACCCGTATGAAAGTGTGAAATGTATTTGATGTGTTTTGTTATGGTAGCGATAACATCACCTTCCATGATCTGCATATGATAAATGTCGTAGAGCAGCTTGAAATTTTCAGAACCAAGTTTTTCACAAAGTCGAACTCCCCATTCAGTATGATCGCATTGATAGTCTTTATGATCCACTTTGCTGTTGAGCAATTCCATGCTTACCGTGATGTTGTACTTCGCAGCAATTTTCAAAACAGGCTCTAATCCGCGGGCGCAATTCTCCAAACCTTTTTCTGAGGTTAACCCCTTGGCGTTGCCGCTGAAGCAAATTACATTCTTCAGTCCTGCGTCGGCAGCTTTTGGAATGTAAGTTGTATAGTCACCGATTAGCTTTTCGTGCAGTGACAGATCGTTGAATCCCTTTTGTAATCCAAGGTCACTGGCGTAAGCCATGGCGCATGTGAGGCCATATTTTGTTGCTGTTGCCCATTGTGTCGAGTTTAGCAAATCAATCGACTTAACACCCATTTCCTTCGCGGCTTCGCAAAGCGTTTCCAATGGAATGTCACTGTAGCACCATTGACATGCACTATGGTTGATTTTGCCTTTAAGATCGTTGGGAAGTGTATTCATAGATTTTGCAACCTGAGGTAAAACCAATGAGCCGGCAGCGGTGGCAGCTATAGTTTTAAGAGCTTGTTTGCGATTCATAGTTTAAAATGTTTTTTAACAGCTAATCTTTTTTATAAACAACACCATCTTTCATCACAAACTTTACTTTTCGTAAATCAGAAATGCTTTTTGTTGGATCATCAGAAACAATAACGAGATCGGCCTTCAAGCCTTCTTTAACCGAACCGACTTGATTATCAATATGAAATACATGAGCATTGATACTTGTAACCGATTTTAGAACATCCGAAGTCGCCATTCCATATTCTGCCATCATTTCCAGTTCTCTTACATTATCGCCATGGGCGAATACACCAACATCGCCACCAGCCAATATCGTTACGCCTGACTGTAATGCGGCCTTGAAACTTTCTCTTTTCTTTTTGATTTTTTCCGGCTCGGGGTCAACACCTTTTTTCCATCCTTTGTATTGAGCTACGGCATCTCCGGCAGCCAGTGTTGGGCAGAGTGCAACGTTTTTTTCTTTCATCAACTGAAAAATTTCCAGCGTACCCTGATCACCATGTTCAATTGTTTCAATGCCTGCCGCTACCGCTCTTCGCATTCCTTCAGCTGTTGATGAGTGAGCGACTACCGGGCGACCACTGCTCTTGGCTGTTTCCACAATCGTCTTTAATTCTTCAATGGAGAATGTCGGCATCGGTTCGTTATTCTTTCCCCAACGGTAATCGGCATAAACTTTTACTACATCAGCGCCTTTACCGATTTGATCGCGCGTCACACGAATGAGATCACTGCCATCTGCTTCCTCTGCACCAATCATGACTTTAATATCAGTATCATAGCCTTTGGGTCCATAGGAGCCTGTAGCCACAATAGCACGACCTGCCACAAGCATACGAGGGCCAACAATAATTCCATCGTTGATAGCTTTCTTTAATTCTACATCGGCATAGCCTGCTCCTTCTGAGCCAAGATCACGCACTGTAGTGAAGCCTGCCAGCAAAGTACTTCGGGCATGAACTGTAGCTCGAGCCACTCGATAAGCATCACTTTCTTTCATCACCTGCTCGTCCCACGGTGTTTCATTGTACGGATGAAGTAATAAGTGTGAGTGGCCCTCAATGAGCCCAGGCAATAGTGTAGAGTTTGAGTAATTAATTTTTATCGAATTGGCAGGAGCTAAAACTTTCTCTTTTGCGCCAACAGAAATGATTTTATCCCCTTGCACGAGCACAGCCCATCCGGAATGAACAACTTCTCCATCAAAGATCCGATCTGCTGTTAAATAATATTGCTTCTCATTCTGTGAGTAGACGGACACACAAATCGGCAGTAACGATAAAAAAATTAAATTCTTCATCTGAAAGAGAAAGTTTTCAGAGAAAAGGTAAGCCAAAATAAACTTTGTGCAAAGAAAAACCCCTACCAACGGAAGGGGCTTACGAAACCTGTAACTAAAGGTCGATTAGATAGCTTTTAAAGCAGCATCGTAGTTGGGTTCTTCACCGATTTGGGGTACCAACTCTGTATGCTTTATTTTTCCGGAAGGATCGATCACCACAATAGCACGAGCGAACAATCCTGTAAATGAACTATCGGTTAATTCAATTCCGTACGTTTTGCCAAATCCCAATCCACGAAAGTCAGAGAGTGTTATTGCACGATCAATTCCTTCGGTTCCGCAAAACCGTTTTTGGGCAAATGGTAAGTCTTTAGAAATACAAAGCACTACCGTATTTGGAAGTGATGCAAGGCGCTCGTTAAACTTACGAATAGATGTAGCGCAAACGCTGGTGTCTACACTTGGAAAAATATTAAGAATAACATTTTTGCCACTAAAGTCTTTCAGGTGTTTGTCGCTCATGTCATTTGCTGAGAGCGTAAAGTCCGGAGCAGTTGAGCCTACAGCCGGCAATGTTCCGATGAGGTTGGCCGTGTTCGGCCCAAGTTTTGTTTGTGCGTGATTCATGAAAGTATATTATTATTTATTATTTAACGATTAACGATTCCTCTTCACTGACTACTTCAAGCCCGGCATTTTGAATGGCTCCGAAGCCTCCATAGATATTGGTAAGATTTGTGAAGCCATCTCTTTTCATCAGTGATATTGCCGTCATCGAGCGATAGCCACCACCACAATGAACGAGATAGTATTTGGTTTTATCCAATGGTTTAAGGTTTGCAGGCATATTGGCCAGTGGCAAAAACGTAGCGTCTTTCACATGACTTACAGCCCACTCACCAGGCTTGCGCACGTCAATCACTTCTGCCCCCAGCGCCATCTCCTTTTTCATTGACGTTGGCTGAATAGATTTTACCTGCTCTAAATTTTTGTTCCACGAGGCTATACCGCCATTTAAGTAGCCAAATATTTTTTCATAGCCTACTCGCGCCAATCGCAACACTGATTCACTCTCCTTGCCTGGTTCTGTCACAAGCAACAGCTCCTGATTGATGTCGATCAAAGTGCCTGTCCAGATTGCGTACTGTCCATTGAGCCCGATATTGATTGAGCCAGGAATGAAGCCCTTTTCAAAATCATTGGCTTCACGTGTGTCTACAATCAATGCACCATTTTTAATGGCTTGTGCAAATTGATCAGCGGTCAGCGGATTGTTGTTTCGTTTCACAACATCATCTACCGAGGTGTACCCGTCTTTGTTGATGCGCGCATCTTCAAAAAAATAATTGGGTGGCGGCATGATGCCATCGGTGACTTCTTTAATAAACTGACTCCGGTCTTTTGCTTTTAAAGCGTAGTTGAATTTTTTCTGCTCACCGATAGTAGAAAAAGTCTCTTTCCCGATATTTTTTCCGCAGGCAGAACCGGGTCCATGCGCCGGATAAACTATCACTTCGTCTGGCAGGGTTTTTATCTTTTGATTGAGCGAGTCATAAAGCATACTGGCGAGTTCTTCGCTTGTCATTTTTCCATCCAGCAAATCGGGACGCCCTACATCACCTACAAATAAAGTATCACCTGTAAACACAGCGTGTGCTTTTCCATTTTCATCAAACAAAAGATAACAAGTCGATTCGGGCGTGTGGCCGGGCGTGTGCATGGTCTTGATTTTTAACTTACCCAACGAGAAAATTTGCCCATCATTCGCGTTGAGCACCTCATATTTTGTTTCGGCCATCGGGCCGTAGATGATTTTTGCACCGGTTTTTTTACTTAAGTCGATATGCCCGCTCACAAAATCAGCGTGAAAATGTGTTTCAAAAATATATTTGATCTCTGCTCCGCGCTCTGCAGCTAACTCAAGATAGGGCTCCGTTTCGCGAATGGGATCAATGACGGCAGCTTCTCCATCGGATTCAATATAATATGCCGCTTCGGCCAGACAATTGGTATAAAGTTGTTGGATGTACATGGTATTTTTCGTCTTCACCTAACCATGTAAAGGTCTGAAAAATTCCCTTCTCTTAATATTCTCATTTACATTTGTATTATGAAGTGGCGTTGGATTTTCCTGATGTGCTATCTCAGTAGCGTTCTTTCCTTTTCAAAAGGGTATCAAACTTTTGAAGAAAATGGCAAAGTAGGTATGAAAGACGAAGCAGGAAACGTAGTGCTTCCTCCTTCGTTTGAAGCGCTGGGCTGGTCAGATGGAAATTTTTCGGTGATAGGGGAAGTCACAGGCTATCGCTTAAAAGGATTCTGGGGAATAATCAACTTGAAAAAAGTATTTGTAACACCTGCAGAATTTGAGAGTTTAGTCTACTCGGGAGGCGAGTGTATCGTGGCCCGAAAAAAAATCAATGCAGTTTTTTATAAAGCTGGTTGCCTCAATTTGCAAGGTGAAATCAAAGTGCCATTTGTTTATGATGGCATTCTGGTTCAGGGATTGCGGGCCATGGTTTTTAACCTGAAAGGTCCACGCTATTATTACGGTCTTATAGATTTAAATAACCGGGTTCTTATACAGATGTCGTACAAAAACATCTACCCGCTGGGAACGCTACGTTATGCTGTTGAAAATAACGAACAAAAGATTTCATTATTTGATGAAGACGGGAAACAGGTCACCGACTTTTCAATTGACAGTGTGTCCTCGTTTTATAAAAGCTACGCGATCGTTTATCAAAATCATTTGCAAGGATTGATCGGTCGCGATGGATTAGTCAAGTTGGAAACGAAATTCAATTCCGTAAAAATTACTGAAGAGGGAAAGGTGCTGGCCAAGTTGCCCAACGAATGGCTTTTTATTACCGACAAGAACCAGACGGTGAAGCAAATTTTTGCAGATCAACTTCTGGCCGTCAGCAAAAAATTATTCATTATCAAAAAAGGAAACGCCTTTGGGGTGATTGATGAGGAATTGGAAACAAAAATTCCAATCAAATACGAATCCATTTCTGAAAGTGGAGACGGAACATTTTTAGCGAAGTACAATAGTAGTAAAATGGGGGTGCTGGCATCAAATGGTAAGACAATCGTTCCCTTTTCTTTTGATTCATTGATCTATGAAAAGAATAATTATCGGGCTTTTATCAAAGGCAATGGTTGGCAGTTGCTTAATCCTGAGGGAAAAATTTTGACAGATAAATTTTACGGACAACTTCTTGCACCAAACCTCTTCGGTTTTGCAACTAATCGAAAAGGCTATTGGGGAATGGTCGATTCAAAAGGCCATGAATTCATTCATTGTGTGTTTGATTCGCTTGCGCTGCCGATAGACGGATTGATCGCAGTGAAGTTTAAAAACAAATATGGAATCATTAACGGTAACGAAGATTGGATTGTAGCTCCACAAGACTTTCCATTGCAAGTCGTGAACGAGAACCGTTATATGTTAAAGCAAACCGAAAACAAATTTATTAAATCTTTAAAGGGTGAGGTGATTTATTTTACACCATATCGGCTGAGGTTTGATAAAGAAAATTTTACTGAGTTTTTGCCTGACGGAATTGAGAAAACAATAAGCTATTACGGACAAATTATTGAACGCAGTACGGCACCAGAGCACACAGAAGAAATTTTTCCAGAACAGGAGGGCCTGCGCGGAATAAAAAAAGATGATCGCTATGGGTTTGTTGATCAAAATGGGCGATTGGTAGTTGCAAATCGGTATGACAGTATAGGTGAATTTCACGAAGGCCTTGCCGGCGTTAAGCTATTGGGCAAATGGGGATTTGTTAATGCAAGCGATCAGGTTGTTGTTAATCCAAATTATGATAGAGCAGTAGATTTTAAAGATGGACTTGCTGTAGCGTCAAGAAATCACAAGTACGGATTGATTGATAAGACGGGAAAAATAGCTTTGCCATTGCGCTATGATTTTATTCAACGGCTAAGCGATCATAGATTTCTGCTAAGTTTATCGGGACTGCAAGGTATTGCCGATAGTAAAGGCAACGTAATGATCGAGCCTCGTTTCAATTCATTCAACCTATTGGGTGCGGGTTTGATAATCGCTTGTCAGGGAACAAAATGTGGAGTAATCACAGATCAGGGACTAAGTGTTATCCCTATCATTTACGACAGACTTCTTTTCAGCAATTCAAAAAATCTTTTTCTCGCAGAACGGAAATCAGAATGGAAGGAGATGGAGTTGCAGTAAAGATCTTATTTCAGCACCAAGGCAATCAATTCTTTTTCTACCCCCCAATCTTTGGCGAGTTTGAGCATAGCTGTAGCTTCCATTTCTGTAACATAGCCTTTAAGGTTGTTGGCTTGCCACACCATGTTAATTAATTCAGTACGTTTCTCTTTTGAGTAATCACCGATGATTTCGTTGAGATAAGCCCGGGCTCTGTCGAAGGCGGTGATATAATCCTTCGAGATGAAATCGAGTGCCCATGAAAGCGCGTTGGATGCACCCAATTTTTCTGAAGTATTGTCTAAGTCTTCCTTTTCGGCCTCATCCAATCCGTGGTAGTGGAAAATGACGGCTTTGAGAAGCATATAAACTTTCTTTTCTTCTTCGCTCATGGCAGAAAAATAATAAATCCCTTTGACAGTTTATGATTCTACAAAAAGATCAGAAGCGATTTTGTCAGCCAACAGCTTCCCTTTAGAAGTCAGTATAAGAAAATTCTCCTTTTGTTGAAGAAGACCGGTGGCCAAAAACGATTCGATTTCCTTATGATTTTCGTTTAATAAATCATGGTTATGTTCCTTCAATAAATAGTCAAGATCACTACCCCAATGCGTTCGTAAGGTGGTAAGTAAATATTCATTGATTTTGTTTGCCCGACTCAGTATCTCCAACTGGAATGGAATTGTCTCTTGTTTAATTGCTTCAATGTAAAGAGTATTATTGTTGATGTTGTGCTGCCTGCTATGGCCATTATAAGAGTGCGCACTTGGTCCAACTCCCAAATATTTTTTTTGCTTCCAATAGCTGCTGTTGTGGCGCGAATAAAACCCTGGTTTGCAAAAATTTGAAATTTCGTAGTGTTCATAGCTTGCATTGCCAAGCATTTGCATGAGTATCTCCATTTGTGTTGCCGCGGTTTCATCACTTTCCGAGTGAAGTTTCCCTGTCTTTTGCCATCGCCCAAACACTGTCTTTTCTTCAATGGTTAATGAATAAGCTGAGACGTGTGCTGGAGAAATTGCGATCGCTTTTTCAATATTTTTTTTCCACAAATTGAGGTCTTGCCCTGGTATGGCGTAAATCAAATCAATACTAATGTTGTTGATCCCTGCTTTTTGTGCTTCTTCAATGCAGTGGATTGCTTCCTTTGCGGAATGTACACGGTTGAGAAATTTTAAAACCGAATCATCGAATGATTGTACGCCAATACTCAGTCGGTTGATACCCATGGATTTAAGTAAAGAAAGATTTTGCTCAGTCAGATCATCAGGATTAGCTTCCAGTGTTACTTCCGCGTTATCTTTTACTATAAAATTTTGGTTAATGGTGTCAAAGAGACTCCCGAGTTCGCTTTCGGAAAGTAGCGAAGGGGTGCCGCCACCAAAATAGATAGTTTCAACAAGCTCGTCAGTCAGGTATTTTTTTTGTAAAACGAGTTCTTTACACATCGCATCGATGAGCGCTTCTTTATTATCCTTCTGTGTGGAGAAATGAAAGTCGCAGTAATAACAAGCTTGCTTGCAAAATGGGATGTGTAGATAAAGTCCGGCCATGCCTTATAGATATCGCTGCAAAATTGATGCTTTAAATTGGTAATTTTGATTTTTGTACTTGACATGTTCATAGGCAGAGGTATCCTTTTTTTAATTCTCGCAGTATCGTCGATCCAAAAAGGAGCAGAGAAAGAATTTCAGGTGATAGAAGACCTTAGGCCACGGATGAAAGCCTTTAATAATCCGGAGGCGCGCCATTTAGCAATTAATTTGACTCAAAAACCCGGAAGTTACTTGCGTATCAATAGCGAGGAGAGTTTTTATCTTTTTATCAACTCTACTTTTGCAGCCCGTAGTCACTCGCTATTATTAAAGGCAGATAGTTTGAAAGAGAAGTATCCCAATGTCATTTTTCTAAGTGTTTATCAAAAGAATATTGACGACCTCGAAATACAATGGGTTTCACATGCGGTACATAATGAATTTTACAATCCCAGGCGTCCTGTAGATTCATTTTCCAATTTTATTCTGATGGCATCGATGTTACTAGTCATTTTTTTTACTGCACTACTACGCACCAACCCTCAGCTTACGTTGGATTATCTCGATGTTATCAAATTATTTTCTTTCAGGGAAAGCGAAGATGGTCTGATCGCGTTGCGGATAACGTCCAGCGTGAATTTACTCTTTTACTTTTTTGCAAGTATGACAATTTCATTGGTATTGATAACAGCCTCTCATTTTACAACGGATGACTTTTCAATTTCAACAGGTGTTGGCAGCATCAACTCTATTTCGTGGAGGTGGCTTGTGCTCTCTGTTGGGATATTCATGTTGCTTCTGCTCAAGCTAGGCTTGGCGGCTGCTTTGGCAAAGCTTTTTGATTGGAAAGATATAGCGGGGTATCAGTTTTTTTACTTTGTACGTATGCTGGTTCTGTCGTTGGCACTCTTTGCTATCATTAGTGTCGCGGGTTTTGCTTTTGGTATACAGGTCAATTTCATCAAACTAATCGAGGCAGGTTGTGTTTTGCTTCTGTTGGGAGCTGTTTTACTTTATTTTAAATTATTGGCTCGTGCTCCTTTCCGTTCGTTCCATTTATTTTCCTACCTTTGCGTATCGGAAATTTTTCCGTTGGTTATTTTGATAAAGGTATTATTGTTTTAGGTCCGAACTGCTACGTGTTGATATGACTGAAACAGCTACTGACCGGATGCGCAAAGTAAAAAGCATCTTAGTCACCCAGGAAGTTCCTACTGATCCCAACTCTCCTTACCTGAAATTTGAGGAAAAATTCAATGTAAAAGTTGATTTTAGACCTTTTATTCAAGTAGAGCCGGTTGGTGCCAAAGAATTCCGCAAACAAAAAATTGAGATACTAAGCCACACGGCTGTTATTTTCACCAGTCGAAATGCTGTTGACCATTTTTTTATCCTTTGCCGTGAGTTGAAACTGGAGATGCCTCCTGAGATGAAATATTTTTGCATCTCCGATCAGACTTCCAACTACCTTCAGAAATATATAGTGGTTCGCAAGCGAAAAATCTTTACAGGTCTGAAAGACACCAAAGATTTACTTGAAATTTTGAAGAAGCATAAGAATGAAAAATTCTTATATCCATGTTCGGACATTCGCAAAAATGATATCCCCGATTTTTTAAGAGACAATGGTTTTTCCTACAGTGAAGCTATCATCAATCATACAGTAGCTGCTAATCTCAGCGACTTAAAAAATGTGTACTACGATATTCTTGCTTTCTTCAGCCCCTCAGGTGTAAATTCTTTGATCGTCAATTTCCCTGAATTCAAGCAGAATAATACACGACTTGCGGCATTTGGCCCAACGACAGCCAGAACCGTAAAAGAGAACGGTTTTATCCTTGATATAGAAGCCCCATTGCCCAACGCTCCCTCAATGGCTGGCGCATTGGAACTCTATATAAAAAAGGCGAATAATATTAAATAACTGATTCACAGCTACGTTTTTAGCTTGAAGCTGATTTTATTACACTTTAATTACATCCATTTGAAGTGTAAAAAGAATTCTTCTATCTTTATCCCTCTATATTTTTTCAACTAATGGTGAAAAGGATTTTTTTGGCATCGATTCTGACCGGACTGGCATTGCATGTCATGGCTCAGCAAGATCCTCAATTTACCCAATACATGTTTAACACCATTTATTACAACCCTGCATATTCAGGTGTTGAAGGTGTTACTAAAATTACGGCGTTGCATCGGAGTCAATGGCTTGGATATTCACCTACTGTTGGCGGAGGTGGAGCACCCACTACACAATTGATCACATTTACTACTCCTATATTTAAATTGAACAGCGGTTTTGGCGGATACATAACACATGATAACCTCGGACCATTCAGTAACATGGAGGCGCAAGCTTCTTATGCCTATCATCTCGGAATAAAGAACAGCAAATTGAGTTTTGGTATCCGCACAGGGATTTATTCCCAAACAGTAGACTTTGGTTTGTATCGATATATCGATGCCGGAGATCCTAAGTTGGGAGATAAAGCAGGAACGCTTTCGCAAGTTCGCCCTGATATGGCCGTTGGTGTTTACTGGAGAAAGGAAAAGTTTTATGTAGGTGCAAGTTTCGATCATCTCACTCATGCCACTTTTGATTTTGGGTTAAGCCAAAGAAATGCTCTCCAAACTCACGCTTATGTTACAGGTGGTTACATCTACGAAGTTAATTTTGATCTGAAATTCCATTTCTCCACATTGATTCAATCTGACTTTGTAAAAACATCTTTTAACATCACTTCGCTGGCTTACTTAAAAGATATGATGTGGGGTGGATTGTCCTTCCGTCAGGGCGAAGCCGCCTCCCTGCTAATGGGCTACAGTTTCTTGAAAGACAAATCATTAAAATTGGGATACTCGCTGGACTACGTTATTAAAGACCAAGCTGCAAAGCAGGCAACATCACACGAATTTATGCTTATGTATGACCTTCCTGCCAACCCGGGAGCCGGGAAGAAAATTGTACGTACACCTCGATATAGGAAATCATAAGCATCTCACAGGGTCAGCACTAAATGAAAGTTTTTTTGGCTTTGTTTAAGATTTTGTAGAATTTGGTAACCACGATTTTTAAAAAAGACTGAAAAAAGAATAACTTTCGAGTCCATTCGTTGGCATTAGGAATGAAACACAGAAAATAAACTGATCTGTATGAAAAGAATGTTTTATCACAAAGCTCTATATGGCATGGCGATCGTAGGTGCCGGATGCATCGTAGGTTCTTGCGGCCTTCTGGGTATTGGCAAGAAGAAGGGCGGGGGTGACTCGCAAGGTGAAGTCGTTGGTCAGTCCACTATCGAGCGACGCGAAGGATGGGCAATGGTAATACCTTACGGGATGGTGCCCATTCCTGCTGGTACCTTTCATATGGGGCAGGCAGACGAAGATCCAGCTTCAACTCAAATCAACTTTAATAAACAAATTACTATTGGTCCGCTCTTTATGGATGAGACGGAAATCACCAATGATGAGTATTTACAATTCACTACATTTTTCCTTGGTGCTGAAGGTGGTGCTCAATTGACCAACTTCCCACAGGTAAGCCAACAGGAATTCATAGCAAAATATAAACCCGATACCACTGTATGGATGAAAGATTTCACCCATCATATGGGCGATCCACTAGTCGATTATTATTGGCAACATCCTGGCTACAAAGACTATCCAGTAGTGGGTGTAAGTTGGGAAGCAGCTTCTTTCTTTGGAAGATGGAGGACAGCATTTTTGAACGAATGGCGCCAGGTAAATGGTGGCCAGCCGCAGATGCCTGCATTCCGATTACCGTCAGAAGCAGAGTGGGAATATGCTGCTCGCGGCGGACGTGATATGGCAAAATATCCTTGGGGTAACCCTTACATCCGTAACTCAAAAGGGTGTATGCTGGCTAACTTTAAACCTGGACGTGGCAACTATTACGATGATGGCTTTGCCTACACATCACCTGTAGGTATTTATTTCCCCAATGACTATGGCTTAGTTGACATGGCGGGTAATGTCTCCGAATGGTGCTTGGATGACTTCTATGCAGCTTCTGTACCTACGGTGTGGGATCTAAACCCTCAATTTATTGACAAAGGTGCTTATGATAAGCAAGGCAATTCAAAAGAGAAATACAATGCCCGTAAAGTGATCCGTGGAGGATCTTGGAAAGACGTGGCTTATTATCTTGAAACAGGGACTCGTACTTATGAATACAAGGATTCTACCAGAGCATATATTGGCTTCCGTTGTGCTATGACCAACTTAGGCCGGTCTTCCGGGGCAGAATTTCAATAATTGAAAACTTAAATTATATTTAGAAAAAAATCGGACTAAACTTAAATCCCTAAGAACCATGGCAAAGAAAAAAGGCGGTTTTGGAGCTCTACTCTACGAAACTATTATGCCAAAGATATATGGCATTGGTGCATCGGTCGTTATTGTCGGCGCGCTATTTAAAATTCAACACTGGAATGGTGCAAACGAGATGCTTATTATTGGTCTCTCTGTTGAAGCTGGCATCTTCTTTTTAAGTGCATTTGAGCCCAAACACGCAGAAGTGGATTGGAGCAAAGTTTATCCGGAATTAGCAGAAGATTATGAAGCTCCAGCTACACAGACAGCCACACGTATAAGCAACCGCCCAGGTGCTGGTGAATCTCCACTTCTTAAGATTGACGAAATGCTAAAGACGGCAAAAGTTGATCAGAACTTGTTGGATAATCTCGGTAAAGGCTTGACTAATCTGGCGACCTCTACGTCACAGATGAACAATCTTTCGAATGCCGCAGTAGCAACGAACGAATATGCAAAAAATGTGCAAGCTGCTTCAACTTCATTAATGGAGATGAACAAATCTTACGGAGTTGCCATGACCGCTGTTAAAGCAATGTAAGATGCTTCTAAGGATACAAGTGAATATCATAAGCAGGTACAATCTGTAACGAAAAATCTGGCCGCTTTGAATACTATTTATGAAATGGAATTGAAAGATGCTGATTCTCATGTTAAGAACATGAACAAATTCTACGAGAGTTTGACTGGTGCCATGCAAGGCTTATCAAAAGTGGGAGACAATACTGCCAAGTTCACTTCAGAACTCGGTTCACTCACCAACAACTTGACTGCACTGAACAAAGTTTATGGAAGCATGTTGACTGCAATGAAAGGTTAAAAATAAAAGTTATAGGAATTATTTTTTTTACCCACTAAACTAATAAACCCATGGCAGGCGGTAAGGAAACCCCGAGGCAAAAGATGATTGGCATGATGTACCTCGTGCTCACAGCGCTTTTGGCGTTGAATGTGAGCAGCGCCATTCTCGAAAAATTTGCCATTGTAAATACAACTTTGGAAGATCTCGTTGGAGAGGACTTGACCAAAAATGAAAATAAACTCACTGGTATTATGGGATCTACCAGTAAGGAAGCTAAGGTAGAAGCAGCCAAGGATAAGGCTAAAAAAGTAAGAGAGATTACGAAAACAATGGTTACTTACTTGGGCGATGTCAAGAAAAAGATCGCAACAGGTTCTGGCCAGAAGGCACTTGAAGGTGAGGAACTGGTTCAAAATACGGTTAACCCTGAAGAAGTGATGCTTGATAGCAGAAAGCCTGAAACAGGTCAGAACTATGAAAAGAAATTGAAGGGTTATGTTAAAGATTTGAATGACATAATGCAGTTGAAGGTCCCTTTTCCTAAATTGAATAAAAAGGCCGAAGATTTTCCTGAATTTAAGAATGACGCACACCAGACAAGTAAGAATTTCCTTGAATTTTCTTTTGAAGGAACTCCTACTATGGCTGCGGTTGCATTATTAAGTCAAATGCAAACGGAGGTTCTTGAGTATGAATCAGCTGCTCTTGACTCATTGAATGCAATTGCTGAAGGAGTAGTTACCAAGTTTGACCAATTGGTGCCTATGGTTCAGGCAGAATCTAATACACTCGTTGCAGGACAGACCTATGAAGGTAATTTGTTTGTAGCTGGTGCATCTTCCGGATTAGTTCCAACAATGTTCAAAGATGGAAGACAAATTGAGATTGAAGATGTTGACGTAGGCCTTGGCCCAACTAACAAGATTAAAATGGGAAAAGTGAAGTTCCCGGTTGGGGCTTCAAGTTTCAATGATAAAGGCATCGCCGAGTTGTCATATAAGGTAAAGATCAATTTGCCGGGTAAAACACCACTTGAGCAAACGATTAAGTATAAAGTTTTGCGACCCGTAGCAATTTTCGGTTCTGCTGCTGCCGCTACTCTTTACAGAGATTGCGGAACGGAAGTGAACGTTTCAATTCCAGGACTTCAAGATTTGTCGGGTTTGGATTTGGCTATTCCAGGTGAGCAGGGTAAGAGCTATAAATTAGCTCCAGGTAAATTTGCTTTATTGCCAACACGTGCGCTTTGCAATGTGAATGTCAATTTGAATGGCCAATCAATTGGTGTTCAAAAATTTGAAACTCAGGATGTACCCATGCCCATCGCGAAACTTATGACAGGACCTAATACAATTGATATTTCGAAAGGGATCCCTGCAGGTACACCATCTATTCGCGTGGAACCTGAAATTATCGATTTGATTTTTGCAAAAAACAATTTGAAGGACAATAAGTATTTTGTATCTAATCTGATTCTTCAGATCAACGGTGGATCACCAATAACAATAAGATCAGGTACAGTTCCGTTAAGTCAATATAACCTGAAGAAGGGTGACAACATTACCATTTCTCAGGTTCAGGTTCAGCGCCCTGCTTATGATGGCTCAACTAAGCAAGTGAACGGATCTAAAATGAATGTCAATTGTCGGATCAATTAATTATTTAGCAATGAGGTTAACCCTATTTTTTTGTCTTTGGCTTGTAGTGGCGGTGGGTGAAAGTTTTGCTCAGCCGGACACAATAGCCAACCCCAACTCGTTGGAGAAAATCCCTTATTATGAGCAATTGTTTCGTTTTAGGGTAAATAGGGTTATTGACTTAAATGAAAAGCAGAACTCTGGTTTTAGTTCCAGAAAATCATCGATTTCGAAATTGATAATTGATCTTCTTCAAGAAGGGAAACTTCATACCTACGGTGGTAACCTTGGTGACCCAGCAGACTTCAAAGAGGCAGTAGCTGATACTACTGCTCTCAAAATGTCTGATAACTATGTAAAATCACAAACACAAGGTGATTGGGATGCTAAGAAGGACTATTTGGCTGGTGACCTTGTCATATTTCAGGGCAATGTTTTCAGGGCAAGAAATAATGTTACCGGAATCGCTGGTAATCCAAATCCACAGGCCAGTGGAGCTCTTTATGAAGACTTAGGCCCAATGACTGTTAACCTAAGCCCTCAGAACATTGTGGGCCTTGAATTGATTGAGGACGTTATTTTTGATAAGAGAAGATCAAGGTTGTATTATGATATTCTTGCTTTTGGTATTGTTTTGCAGGATGATCAAAGCTTGGAAAAATTGAGTTATCGATTCTACATTTCTTATAAAGAATTGATGAAGGAAGTTAACCGCATTGCCCATAGCAAGGATATGAATGAACGTCAGCGCGTATTGTGGCAAAACAGATACAACCCGTCTGAAAGTAAGACCTTCGTAGATGCCTTCAAATTAAGATTGTTCCATGGGGTAATCAGGAAAGTAGAAAACCCAGATGATGACACTATACAACAGATTTTCAGTAACAATGGTCGTTCTTATTCTGAATCTGTTTTTGCACGTTGGGAAGAGGAAATGCACCTGATGGAGAAGGAACACAACCTTTGGGAATATTAGACTTAGCTAATGAAATATCAAGGCTCCGTTTATCGGGGCCTTTTTTATTGCCGGATAATGAGCACAGAAAGTAATGTCAAAATCAGGGAAGGCACGAAAGCTGACCTGCCAGATGCGTTGGGACTAATCAAAGAGTTGGCGCTGTATGAGAAGGCCTTAGATCAAGTATCTAATACGGTAGCTCAGATGGAGAAGGATGGGTTTGGGCGGGTTCCTTTTTTTGGTTTCTTCATAGCAGAGAAGAATGAAAAAATAGTAGGTCTTTCATTGTACTATTATCGTTATTCAACTTGGAAAGGCAAGCGCCTTTACTTGGAAGATATTATTGTTACTGAAAAGGAGCGGGGCACCGGGTTAGGGCGAATGCTTTTTGAAAAAACGATGAAGTTCTCCTTGGAACAGAATTGTACTGGTATGATGTGGCAAGTCCTGGATTGGAATAACCCAGCTATTGAGTTTTATAAGAAATACAATGCAAAACTGGATAGCGAATGGCTTAATGGCCACTTAGAAAAGGAGCAAATTGAGTTACTTTTTCGGAGTAAATAATTTTACACGAGTTCAAAATATGAAGCTCGGTTCTGAAATCAAGCTTCTTGTAAAAGAGTATTGAAGACCACGTGCTTGTCTTTGAAGCGAGCGCGATGCTCCTCCACAAGCATTTTGCCGTCGTTGTTGAGGTACTGAACGATCTTTTCAATAGCATCAGAAAAGTACTGCACGCTGTACGAAACGGAGGTTTCATCTTCGTGAGTCAGCACTTTGTATATTTTAAACTCCGAGAATGCTCCGGTTTTCATGGCAGTTGGCAAGTAGTATTTTTTCATCCATTCAAGCCATTCGGATTCAATTTCTTTATCAATTCCTATTGTAACGTTATATAAAAATATCATACGGGTTGGTCTACGTAATCCTGCAAAAATGAGAAAGTCTTACTCAAAGAGCCGTTCCTAGCAATTGTTCCTCTTTCAATTATACCCTCAATATCGTCAACCAGTAATGGCTTCAATATTCGATCAATAAGATCACGACCAAATTCTTCGGATGCACTTCTTGGCAATTCGCAGGGTAAATTATCAACAGCCATGACTGTTATATAATTCTCATTCGCGAATGCAGCAAAAGTTTTATCACTTTCTGGATCGAAATCATAGATAGGGTCAAGGATTGTGCTTGGTTTTTTAGTGCTTGGCACGGAGCCGTCCATGTCACAGGTAACGTCTGCAACTATTTTTATTTTAAAATCCTGTTGACGCATATCTTCCTGGTTAAAAAGAGCTGGAGCTTTGGGATTCCAATATGCTCCAGCAATCAAAAGGTCTGTTACTTTTGTAAACTTTGCAAAGTCAGAAGTGTACCGTTCAGGATTTTGATGAAATTCCTCCCTGTTAAAGTGACCACCCTCATTGCGAAGATGATAGTCGGCGCTGCTTAATTGGACGTAGACCGGTTCTTTGAATTCCTGAAAAAGGAAATCTTGAGCATTAACCTTACGAATACCAGCAGAATCGAGGGTTTCCATTGCACCTTTAGCAACGCGACCAGCCCCGGTTAGTGCAATTTTGATTGGGGGAAGCTTTACTTTCCTGAGTTCTAATTTCAAATCGTTGATATCGAAACAATCGAATGCTCTGCGCAAGGAATATTTTTTATACCGATTGCCAAAAACCCACAACCCATTATAAGCACCAACAATTCCTGCAAACCTCCCAAAAGCCACCAGTCGATTACCTTGTGTATCTTTCAATGCCTCGTAATCAATAAGCCATATTTTCTTTTTCAGTACTTCTTGCAAAAGACCCCGATTATAAGGCTGTTTCTTCATTGTATGAGAGAAGAAAAGATAGGTTTTTCCGGCTATTAGATTTTTTGCTGGCACCTCTTTGATACCCATCAGAATGTCGCAATTGCTAATATCTCCTACACTGATATCGAGGTCTCTATATTCATTTTCTTTGAAGGCCCTCGTTTCACTAGGCTCACAAATAATATCAACTTCGGGAAAACGCTGTTTGATTTCTTCTGCTTGTAACGGAGTAAAAGCGACACGTTTATCAGGAGGAGTTTTGCCTTCGCGGATAAGACCAATTTTAATTGTTTGCATGAGTTGAGTAATTAACGGATCAACTCTCGAATAGCCCGCCGAGTAGTGAACTTGATTCTTTTCTACTATTACCACCATAGGGTGACAATGCCTGAATCAGTTTTCGAATGGGCATGGATTGTAACCAAACCTTTCCAGTGCCACGGAGTGTAGCTAAATAAATCCCTTCGCCACCAAATATCATTGATTTAAGGCTGCCGGTAGTTTCTACATCGAAATCAATTTGTGTTTCGAATGCAACTACACAACCAGTGTCAACGCGGAGTGTCTCGTTATTAAGTGTTCGCTCAATTACGGTGCCTCCCGCATGGATAAACGCTTTACCATCGCCCTGAAGTCTTTCTAAAATGAAGCCTTCGCCGCCTACCAGGCCTGCGCCAATTTTCCTGTTGAAGAAAATAGAAAGCTTAGTACCATAGGCGGCACAAAGAAATCCGTCCTTTTGCACGATGAGCTCCTGGCCGGGGCATTGGGAAAGCTCTACGGGAATAACGGTACCCGGATAAGGTGCTGAAAAACCAACTTTTGCTTTTTTGTTTCCACGATTGGTGAAATGCGTCATAAAAAGTGATTCACCAGTAAGTAGTCGACTGCCGGCAGAAAGCAATTTGTCAAATAACCCTTGGTTGGGGCTTGAGCCATCGCCCATCTTGGTTTCAAACAGAATTCCATCTTCCATAAAAAGCATTGCCCCGGCTTCTGCAATAACCGTCTCCAATGGATCGAGCTCAACTTCTACTATTTGAATGCTTTCGCCTCTGATCTGGTAATCGATGACGTGTGATATTGGCATATATTATTTCTTCTTTTTTGGATTCTTTTTTTTCATCTTTTCATAATCCTCACGCTCAGCTAACTTTTTGTCATCTACGTTTTCATCGAGGAATTTGTTGAGCTTTTCGATCGGGAGGTTGGATTTGAGTTCGCCAAAGGAGTCAATGGAAACCTCAAAGCCTTTTAGCTCCTGATGAACTCGTGGTCTTGCTTGCTTTTTCGGAACTTCTTTATCTTTTGCCATATCTGTTGGTTATGAAACTCTCACCTTAATGTTGTCAAGTGCGAAAGAAATCCTGCTTGTAACTTCCTCTTTTCCAATGATTTCCATTGTCATCATTAAATCGGGGCCAGATGCGCCTCCTGTCAAAGCTACACGAAATGTTTGCATAATTTTGCCTGAAGCGATACCCGTGATCAGCGAGGTCTTTTCAAGAAGTGATTTGGAATTTTCAGCAGTTACTAATGACAGTTTCTTAATTTCATCTAGGTAAACGCCCAGGAATTTCGTTGTGTCATCATTCCATTTTTTTGAAACCACTTGTTCATCGAACTGAGTTGGCGCCCGAAAGAAAAATTTTCCCAGTTCCCAAAAATCTGATGGATATGTGACACGTTCTTTCATTGCGGCACATATTTTTTTTGCTTTTTCAACAGAGCAATCAATGTTTTCTGTCTTTAATGAATTGAAGAGATATTCACTTAGTTCTTCATCTGTTTTAGCTCTCAGATACTGCTGGTTGAACCATTGGGCTTTATGAATGTCAAATTTTGCTCCGGCTTTTCCAATCCGCTCAAGGGTAAATGCATTGATCAATTCCTTAACGGAAAATATTTCTTGCGTAGTTCCGGGATTCCATCCTAAGAAGGCAAGAAAATTAACCAATGCCTGCGGCAAGTATCCATTTTCGCGAAAGCCTTTTGAGAATTCTTTAGTCTTTGGATCGGTCCAGTCAATCGGGAAAATAGGAAAGCCTGCTTTGTCAGCATCGCGCTTGCTGAGTTTACCATTGCCATCGGCTTTGAGAAGCAAGGGTAAGTGGGCAAACTGAGGCATCTCCTTTTCCCAGCCTAAAAATTTATAGAGTAATACATGCAATGGAGCACTTGGCAGCCATTCTTCGCCGCGGATCACGTGCGAGATTTTCATTAAATAGTCATCCACCACATTGGCTAAGTGGTAGGTTGGCATCCCATCGGATTTCATCAAAACTTTGTCGTCAATTTGGGATGAGTTCACATTTACCTCTCCGCGAATCAAATCAACAAGTTTAATCTCTTCATTAACCGGAACTTTCAGTCGGATTACAAATGGTGTCTTCGAGTCCAGCTTTTCTTTTACATCAATTGCTGAAAGTGTCAGCGAATTTTTCATCGAATTTCTCGTGCCACTGCTGTATTGCTGATCGGAAGAGCCCTGAGTTTTCAGGCGCTCGCGCATGGCATCCAACTCCTGTTCTGTGTCAAATGCATAATACGCTTTCCCGTCATTTACTAATTGATCAGCATATTGCTTATATATCACCTTTCGTTCACTTTGACGATAGGGAGCGTGAGGTCCTCCCTTACTCACACCTTCATCAATTTCGATTCCTGCCCATGCCAAGGACTCTAAAATGTACTCTTCTGCTCCTGGCACGAACCGGGTTTGGTCGGTGTCTTCGATACGTAAAATCATGGTACCGCCATGTTTTCGAGCGAGTAAATAATTATATAATGCCGTGCGAACTCCGCCAATGTGCAAAGCTCCCGTAGGACTGGGTGCAAAACGAACTCGAACTTCCCTCATTGATATTAAAGTGAGGTCAAAGTTAGAAAATAGAACGAAACAGAACTTGAGAAATAGGAGAGCTACTTTGCTGCAATGCAGGAAATTTCAACATTCACATCCTTAGGAAGGCGGCTTACCTCTACTGTTTCGCGAGCAGGTGGTTGATTCTTGAAATAAGAGCCATAAACATCATTTACCTTGGGGAAATTGTTCATGTCTTTAAGAAATATTGTAGTCTTTGCCACATTAGAAAAATCCATTCCGGCTGCTTTTAATATTTCAGAAAGATTTTTCATTACCTGATGCGTCTCATCAATTATGTTGCCGGTGACCATATTGCCCGAAGCCCTTTCGATAGCAATTTGACCAGAAATGAAAATCAAATTATCAATTTTAATTGCCTGACTATATGGCCCGATTGGCTCAGGCGCATTTGCAGAGTAAACAACTTCTTTTGCCATAATCTTTTTTACTTTTGACCAAATATCAGAAACTTTTATTTTGAATCATGACTATTTTGGTGATCGGTGAGGAAAATAATTTGAAGGAATGTCAGGCAAAGTTTGGCGGAAGTGATCACTATCAATTCGTGTCAAATCACACTGATGCTAAAGAGTACTTTACTAGTGATGTGGTTGTTTTTGATTTTATAATTGAAGCGCACCGTCAGGCCATTGAAGTCTATAGTTCACATTCAATCCCTGTTTTTTTGAATAGCAGCATGACGACTTTGGCTGAATTAAGGGATAAATCGGTAGGTCAAGCTGTATTTTTTGGCTTTTGTGGAATTCCGAGTTTTTTGAACCGGGAGATTTTGGAAGTCGTTGTGCGCAGTGAAGACCATCAAAGGCTGAAAAGTGTTTGTGACTCACTTAAAACGCAATTTGCGATTGTAGAGGATAATGTGGGTTTGGTGACGCCACGCATCATCTGCATGATTATCAACGAGGCTTATTTTGTAGTACAAGAGAATGTAGCTTCAAGAAGTGATATTGATCTTGCTATGAAGCTGGGTACGAATTACCCTTTTGGACCTTTTGAATGGTGCGATAAAATCGGGATTAAAAATGTGTCCAACATGCTAAAAGCGGTTTACGAGAGTGCGGGGGATGAGCGCTACAAGATTTGCAAATTGTTAGAAGAAGAAGCAAAAAATTTCGTGTAAAGACGATAAGACGCAAAACTAAGCCACCTTCATCGCCACGAGCCCTTTTGTTTTGTGAATTTTCACTTCAAACTGACGTAGCATAAAATTGTTCATCCGGTTTTCTGCCAGATGTGCGTGACGGTTATCTGGAAGGAAGACGGTGAGATCTAGAACTGCCTGCACAAACAATTCTTGTCTACAAAACTCAGAAATCCAGTCGTTAAATGTGGCGCACCACTCTGTCTTGTATTTTTGTTGATGATCGCGGCCATCCCACACAAATTCGAGCTGATTGTCGCTGTACTTGAACCGGTAAACGGCTGCGATATTTTGATAGAAATTATAAAGAGGCTTGAGGTTTTGGCAATTGTAATTCCTGATTTTCGAGCTGAAATCATCGAGTAAACCCAGCGGGTTGGTTCTTTGCTCAAACTCAGATTTCACCTGATCGATCAATTGGGAGAGTAAAGAATCCTGAAGCGCAAGCTGTGCTTCTTCGAGGAGGTAGTTTTTATCCAGCGGAAAAAACTTGCGGATCAAAGGGATTAAAGTTTGACAAAGGTAATTATTTTGAGGTACGATTTTAGGTTTTATAAACTCGTACCCCGCAAATTACGTCTCCGCCTCACCTCAACAATTCTCTCGAAATAACCATCTTTTGTATCTCTGTTGTGCCTTCATAAATCTGCGTGATCTTGGCATCGCGCATGAGGCGCTCAACGTGAAATTCTTTTACATAACCATAACCGCCATGAATCTGAACAGCTTCAGTGGTTACTTCCTGTGCAATCTGTGAGGCAAATAGCTTTGCCATGGCTGCTGCTTTTACAAAATCCCGTTTCTGGTCTTTGAGGAAAGCCGCTTGCCAAATGAGCAATCGTGCAGCGTTGATTTTAGTAGCCATGTCGGCCAGCTTGAATTGTATTGCCTGATGCTCACTCAAATGCTTATTAAATGCCTTTCTCTCCTTTGAATATTTTAAAGCCAATTCATAGGCTCCGGCTGCAATTCCCAATGCTTGTGAGGCAATGCCTATCCGGCCTCCGTTTAGAGTGGTCATCGCGAATGTGAAACCAAAGCCCTCATCGCCGATACGGTTTGCTTTAGGTACTTTCACATCGGTGAACATGAGTGAATGAGTGTCGCTACCGCGAATGCCCATCTTATCTTCTTTCTTGCCTACTACAAAGCCAGGCATGCCTCGTTCTACAATCAAAGCATTAATGCCTTTGTGTTTTTTTTCAGGATGTGTTTGGGCAATTACCACGTAGACGCTGGCACTCTTGCCATTGGTTATCCAATTCTTTGTTCCGTTTAATAAATAATGATCGCCCTTGTCTTCAGCCGTGGTACGTTGCGAGGTGGCATCACTTCCGGCTTCTGGTTCTGACAAACAAAAGGCGCCAATGTATTCGGCTGTAGTAAGTTTTTTCAGGTATTTTTCTTTCTGCTCTTCAGTTCCAAATCGTTCCAGCCCCCAGCACACCAGCGAATTGTTCACCGACATGCACACGGAAGCAGAAGCATCGACCTTCGAAATTTCTTCCATAGCAAGCACATACGAAATTGTATCCATACCTCCGCCATTGTATTTGGGGTCGGTCATCATGCCCATGAACCCGAGTTCACCCATCTTCTTAATTTGTTCGGCCGGGAATTTTTGCTCTGTATCGCGTTCAATAACACCCGGTAATAATTCAGTTTGTGCAAAATCACGGGCTGCTTTCTGTACAGTCAAATGTTCTTCGGTCAATTCAAAATTCATCTCAGTTCAGGATTTATAGGTTCATTAAGATACAACGGTAATAAAAAAGGCCTGAGTATTAGCTCAGGCCTGCAAAGATAAAAGAGGATTTAAAGATTTACAGATTGCTCTGTGGAATTAATCGCGTCCTCCCAAATACTGCATTACATAGTATGCAAGCATAGTAATTGCTCCAATAGCGGCTACTACATAAGTCATGGCGGCCCATTTCAGGGCATCCTTAGCCATATCATACTCACCCGGAGTAACAATATTTCTGGTTCTGACCCAAGCCAAAGCTCTGCGGCTGGCGTCCAACTCTACCGGCAGCGTGATTACAGCGAAAAGTGCGAATACTCCGTAGCATGCAATCATGATCAAAATGGCTGTATTCCAAGGCAAGAAGCTATGCGCGAAAAATCCACCAAAAATCGAAGCCATAAAAATAAAGTTGAGCACGCTGGCGCTAATGTTTTGCACCGGCACCATTGCTGAACGTAACTGCAGCATGCTATAAGCCTGTGCATGTTGTACTGCGTGACCACATTCGTGTGAAGCAACGGCCGTAGCGGCGGCATTGCGGCCATAGAAAACATCGTGACTAAGATTTACTGTTTTGGACGATGGATCATAATGGTCGGTTAACTGACCTTCTACTGAAATCACCTGTACATCATGAATGCCGTTGTCGGTCAACATTAGACGCGCCACTTCAGCACCTGTCAGGTCCTTGCTCAGATGTATTTGAGAATACTCTTTGAATTTGCTTTTCAGACGTGAACTTACCAGCCAGCCGATAAGCATAAAAAAACCAGCGATAAATAAATACCCCAATCCCATAGTTGTTTTTGTTTATGTTCTTTTAATTTTTTCTACAATACGAGTGGTGGAATAACCTGGCACAAAATCAATTGTTTTCACCACACCACCATTCTTTTTCACAACATCTGCGCCAACGATATTTTCTGCCAAATAGTCACTTCCTTTTACGAGGACATTAGGGACAAGTTCAGAAATCAAGTGCAGAGGTGTGTCTTCGTCAAAGAAAATGACCAAATCGACAAATTGTAAGGCCGCCATTACTCTAGCCCTCGAATTTTGGTCTTGCAGCGGCCTCTCAGGCCCTTTAAAGCGGCTCACAGAGTTATCGGTATTTAGGCCCACTACCAGCTTATCACCCAAATTTTTGGCATTCTCGAGGTAATCCACATGCCCCAGGTGCAGCAGGTCAAAGCAGCCATTGGTAAACACCACTTTTTGCCCCGCGTTTTTCCAAGCCTTCACTTGAACAGTCGCTTCGGATAGTGATTTTATTTTATCGGAAGTCATTGGAAGCAAAGTTAATCGTAAACGGTTAATAGTTAATCGTGAGTAAATTGAAAACAATTAAACCATGACATTTAGAATGTCCAAAACTGAAAATACCCGGTTCATCAAATCCACAGCAATGGAGTTGGGCTTTAGTTTTTGTGGCATAGCTAAAGCGGAATTCTTAGCTGAAGAAGCGCCCCGATTGGTGCAATGGCTGCAGCGTGGCTATGGGGGGAAAATGCATTATCTCGAAAAAAATTTTGATCAGAGGCTCGACCCGACATTACTTGTACCTGGTGCCAAGTCGGTGGTCAGTTTGGCTTTCAATTATTTCCCTTCAAAAGACCTGGCCGAAACCGGCAATCTTAAAATAGCCAAGTATGCGTATGGTGAAGACTACCATTTCGTAATCAAAGACAAGCTGAAAGTCTTTATGGATAGAATTCAAGAAACGATTGGAGAAATAGCTGGTCGTGCATTTGTCGATTCGGCTCCTGTGCACGAGCGGGCATGGGCGAAGAAATCAGGCCTCGGCTGGATTGGAAAGAATTCTTTGCTATTGAACAAAAGTATGGGGAGTTTTTTCTTTTTGGCCGAATTAATTATTGACCTTGAATTAGAGTATGACGGGCCTGTAAAAGATTATTGTGGCACATGTACTGCCTGTATGGATGCCTGTCCCACCGATGCGATTCCCCAGCCTTATGTCGTAGATGGAAGTAAGTGTATTTCTTATTTCACAATTGAATTAAAGGAAGGAATCCCACAGGAGCAGAAAGGCAAATTTGAAAATTGGATTTTCGGGTGTGACATCTGTCAGGATGTGTGCCCGTGGAACCGGTTTTCAAGTCCACATCATGAGCCACTGTTTGAGCCTCATCCGGAACTAGCACAAATGAGGACCAGCGATTGGAATGAAATCACGGAAGAGGTCTTTCAAAAGATCTTTAAAAAATCGGCTGTGAAGCGCACAAAATTTTCGGGGCTGAAAAGAAACATTCAGTTTGTTGAAAAATAAAAATCCCGCGCTGGGCGGGATTCTTTACTAGTTTCTGATTTTGATTCTAAGCGAGCACAAAGCACCTGTTTAGTATGGCTTCGTATTGACTCCCATAATTGGTATAGCACCAATTTCTGAGCTCCTGCACCTCCTCGGCTATCAACATTTTTATAGCCTTCCGCAACTCTTTTTCAAAGAGGCGGGCGTCAAAACTCACACGGGTGAGTATTTTCTTGACATAATTGAGCATCTTCATTTTAAAAAGTTAAGTTCGAATTACAACCGTCTGCCGCAATTCAACGATGAAGGTAATAAATCAGTCTAACAACAAACAAGAAGAATTTTATTTTTGTGTCCGCAACGTGTTGCGCAACGAATTGCATTGAAAATTATGATGAAAAGGATATTTTTTTTAACCGGAGCGATGTTATTTTTTGGTTACGTACAGGCTCAAAACGTTCGTATTGATCTGGGGCCTGACGAAATCGGTCAAAATCAGGCATGGACGATCACGGTGACAGTAAATAATGACCGCCTGAAAAATTATGACAATTTTCCAGACATCGACGGATTTCAAAAACGCGGCACCTCTTCGTCTTCACAAACAAACATTATCAACGGGCAAATTAGCTCCTCGCAAAGCATCATTATGACGTATGTGCCTACAAGGCAAGGGATTATTACAGTGCCATCATTCAAAATAAAAGTCAACGACCAGATTTATTCAGTTAATGGAAAGAAAGTAAAGATTGGCCCGCCACTACACAATCAGCCTGCCGACCCGTTCCGAAGTTTTTTTGACCGCGATCAGAATGATTTCTTTGGACGCAGTCAGCCCACCGAATTTGTGGACATCAAGGAAGACGCCTTGCTGGCACTCACCACCAGCAAAGATGACGTGTACGTTGGTGAAGGCTTTACTGCCACGCTTTCATTTTTGATTGCTGAGAACAATCGCGCGCCTATGCAGTTTCACGATTTGGGAAAGCAGCTTTCTGACATCCTGAAGAAACTACGCCCTGGAAACTGCTGGGAAGAGAATTTCAACATCGAAAACATTGAAGGTGAAGCCATTCAGATCAACAATAAGAGATACACGCAGTATAAAATCTATCAGGCTACGTTTTTTCCATTGAACAATCAGCCGGTTGTGTTTCCGAGCATCGGACTGGAAATGATCAAATTTAAAGTGGCAAAAAATCCATCTTTCTTTGGTCAAAACCGTCAGGAAGACTTTAAGACATTTTATTCCAAATCAAAAGTGGTGAAAGTAAAAGAGTTGCCGCCGCATCCGCTGCGCGATGCAGTGGCTGTGGGCAAGTATAAGCTGGATGAGCATATCAACCGCACACAACTGCAGACTGGACAAAGTGTTTCCTACGATTTCGATATTTATGGTGAAGGCAATATCTCTTCTATCGCCAAGCCACATGCTGTTGTCAACGGCAACTTTGATTTTTACGAACCGAATGTGAAACAGAATATCAATCGTGAGGCTGGGCATATTACAGGTACGAAATCGTTCAGTTATTTTATGATACCCAAAGAGCCAGGCACCTATAGGCTGAGTGATTATTTCCAGTGGATATTTTTCAATCCGGAAACGAAGCAGTATGATACACTGAAGTCGCAACAAGTAGTAAACGTATCTGGGGAAAGCTATAAGAATCAATCGATTGGAAGCAATGATCTGGGCTCATTCTATGACAGGATTGATGCTGCGGACAATTCACTGAGGCCATTCTCAAACAACAATTGGATGAAGTTGGCGATCAATAT
>Ga0206976_1083_pt1 | contig 32065 bp, 22 predicted proteins | sample Alteio_BWOrgHeat_82_FD_152926 | JGI IMG/M metagenome (GOLD analysis project Ga0206976, IMG submission 152926) | Enriched cells from forest soil in Barre Woods Harvard Forest LTER site, Petersham, Massachusetts, United States -... | ecosystem: Environmental > Terrestrial > Soil > Temperate forest >... | reverse complement strand
CCAGTGCAGCCGATCAACTAAAAACTACGGTTGGGGATTACAGCAGGTTCCTGACCTGGGTGATGAACGGTGCCGGCTTATCAAAGGAGCTTTATAAGCAGATGACCAGCCCGCTGTCAAAGATCAAGGAAAACAAATTTATCGGTCTGGGCTGGGCAGTTTACCCGGATTTGGGCGGAGAATTTGGGTTGTCGCACAGCGGTATTGATCCGGGAGTAAATACGATTGTTTTTGTTTTGCCCAAATCCAAACGTGCCTTACTGATCTTTACCAATTCCGATAATGGCCCTCAAATATATACTGAACTGGTAAGGGGATTCCTAAAGGAACAAGGAGATGCTATAATTACTACCGAAATGAAAAATTAACCATTAAAAAACAATAAGATGAAAACAACCAACAAATACTTTGCTGCGGCACTTTTTTTAATGACTGCCACCCTTTTTGCAGGTAACCGCGCTGCGGCGCAGACCTCCGGTCCATTGTTCAACGAGATCGCGCATGCGGATTCACTTCAATTCGGCGCTTTTAATGCCCGTAACCTGGACCAGCTGATGAATTATTTCGATAACAGCCTGGAGCTTTACCAGGACAATACCGGTGTGCGAAACTTTGATCAGACAAAACAGGCTTTCGGCGGACTGTTTAAAATGAATTATGTTTTGAACCGTAAACTTATTCCCGGAACGATGGAAGTGTACCCGATCAAGGATTATGGCGCTATCGAGACTGGGCAGCACACATTCTCTCACATAGAAAATGGCCAACAGCAAGCGTTTACGTATAAATTTATGCAGATCTGGCAGAAGAAAGATGGAGTTTGGAAGGTAACCCGGGAAATCACCTACGGTCACTAAGATGACAAACCAAAGGGCATGACCCTAACGCTATGTCGGCAGGCTCTTGTGTTGTAGAAAGTTGGCTGTATCGATTGATAGTTTACAGATAAATACTTCATAGCAAAAAGCCCCTTGATGTATCATCAGGGGGCTTTTGCATTTATTTTTTTTTATCTGTGTCTTTCATGGGGCTCACCACCGCCACCGCCATGTGGTTGCGCGTGCTGTTGTGGTGCACGTTGCGGTTGTGCGTGTTGCTGCGGCATACGCTGCGGCTGAGCATGTTGTTGCGTCATACGCTGTGGTTGCGCGCGTTGCTGTGGAGCAGCATGTTGTTGTGTGTGCGAGGGCTGCCTTGCCACATTAGGGCGGGCATTGGTCCGTGTGCTAGCGCTTGGCTGCCTTGCAGGTGTTGTGGTTCTGTGCGCAGAAGCGGGGTTATTTACATGCCCGTTTGCACGGTTTCCCGCAGCTACAGCATGATTGGCATTTACCCTGGCCATTGCAGGGGTTGATGGCCTGCCATGGTTTACAGAAGCAAACTGGCTGCGGTCTGCATGCGCAGCTTGCTGGTGCGCCATTTGTGTATGTGTAGGCTGCACATGATTTTCGTGCATGGCCTGTATCTCTGCGGGTCTTGGCCTTGCAGTTATGCCGCCATGGCCCCCATTATAACTGGTATGATTATTTACAATGGTATTCCTGCTGATCACTGTACGGTCGACATAAGTATTGTGGATCACCGTGGTATTAACACGCACCACAGCGGTATTGTAGCGGAAATGGCCACCCTGCCAGCCGCCGCCGGCAAAGCCTACGCCAAAGAAACCGCCACCATAATTAACGCCACCGTAGAAACCTACGTGCGGGCCCCAGTAGCCGGGGTAAAACCCGTATACACCATTGGTATATCCCCAGTAAGCGGGCGTCCATAATAAGCCAACGCTTGGTGGGGCCACCCAAACACCCGGAACCCAGTAATATCCGTCTGCACTATCATAAGCCCAGTAACCAGGTTGCCATAAATAGCCATCAACAGGGCACAAAGGCTGTTCATATACCGGTAACGGGGGAGGGGCAACGTTTGCCGAAATACTTACCCCGACACTTACCTGGGCATATAGTTTAGGAATTGCTAATAGCATAACCGCTATGATAAAACCTATTTTTGTTATCTTTTTCATAATTTAATTAGTAATAATTTATCTAACTACAGATAAGACAGGCAATAAGTTTTAAAGTAAAATTAGAATTTAGTTAGAATGCATAACGGAATTCTTTTTTTGTCATTTCGAACGAGGTACTAGAGAGAAATCTTATACACCCTGCTTCCTATTATGCATTGCCCGATGCAAATCGTTAAAGATTTCTCGCTATCGCTCGAAATGACATGGTTTTGTGTTTAAAAGGGGCCTTTACTTTCGCATCTTTAAGTGTGAGCTTTGCGCGTCTGCACCTTAGGCTGTTGCGTCCTTTGTTGTGGCTGCGCTCTTTGCTGCGTATGCTGTGAGGTGGTGGACTTTCCTGAAAATTGCCGCGATACAAACCGGGTCGCATGTTGCGTAACATTGTGTATTTTACTGCCAAAACTGGTTTTTGTATGGGTGCTGCTACTGCCATGGTGCGTAGTGCTGGCCAAATGCCTGCTATTGCCCGATGATGTCCTTGCCCTGCTGGTGTGCCCGCCGCTGGTGCCTGTATGCCTGCTGGTACCGCCGCCTGCACGTCCTGTACTGCCCGTATGCCTGCCGGGATTGGTATAGGCGCTGTTATTGGCACGCCCACCATTACTGTTACGCGGCGCAGCCGATAAAAAGCTTCTGCTGTTGGCCTTATTTAAAAAGGTAACTGCCGGGTGCCCGTGATTAAACGAAGCAAACTGGCCTGGGTTTTGCCGCGCAGCCAGCTGATGCTGTATCTGAAACTCGGTGGGTGGTATGTGCAGCTCATGCACCACCCTTTCTTCCTGCGGGCGTATTTTTATCGTGATGCCGCCGGGCCCGTTAAAGCTGATGCGGCTAATGACCGGAGTGTTATCAACCACCGTGTTATCTACATAAGTGTTATGCACCACCTTTTTATCCACATGGGTCACTGCCGTATTGTAATGGAAATGATGATGTTTCCATGTTCCGCCCGTATAACCCAACCCCGAATAACCAAAACCATAATTTATCCCGCCATAAAAGCCAACGTCGGTTCCCCAATAGCCGGGGTGATAATTGTAGAGCCCGTTTGCCTGGTCCCAATAACCCGGTGTCCATACCATATCTTGTTGTGGCGGGGCTACCCAATCTCCGGGCACCCAGTAATAATCTCTCGCTGTGGAATCATAAGACCAATAACCCGGCTGCCACAGGTTGCCCTCCTGGGGGCAGGGTGGCTGATCCAGGTCAGGCATTTGCGGCGGCATGGTGGACGATAACATAATGGCATCGAAAGAGCCTACGTCCTGTGCATCAGTTTGGGTGGCCGCTAAAAACAGGGCCGACATAAAGAATACCGTGATGATTATTTTCTTCACAATCAACTGAATTTTACTGGATTACTAATATACAATTAAGAAGTAAAATCCAAATGGGAATTTGATAGATTTTGATGAGGTAAATACGGGCTAACAATAGCTTTTTTTGTATCTTCGGGTAAACATTTAACTATGACAATATTAAAAGCAAAAAAATTTGACGGGGAGAAAGAACTGGTTGAATTTGTATCAACTCAACAAATACGAAAAGAAGATATTGTTACAATTACGCAATACGGCGGATATTACACGCTCTTTTACTACTAATAACACCTATTTCCAATAGCATTCCCGCCGATTTTCTACATTTGGGCTTGGAACCTTCATTTTCATATTGGGAACGCACCGCGTTTATTGATAATGCCGATGCCATCATCATCGGCAGCGGCATTGTGGGCCTTAGTGCCGCCCTTTATCTAAAACAGCAACAGCCAAACTTAAAGGTTACGGTGTTGGAACGGGGATTTTTACCCAGCGGCGCCAGTACCAAAAATGCCGGGTTCGCCTGCTTCGGCACACTTTCCGAACAAATGGAATACCTCAAAAAATCATCCGAAGCCGAAGTTTTGCGCCTGGTTGATTACAAATGGCGCGGCCTGCAACGCCTGCGTCAGAATTTAGGCGATGCTAACATCGATTACCACCAATACGGCGGCTACGAGTTGTTTATGGATAACGAAGCAACTAAAGCTGAAGAAGCCCTGGATCATTTAACCTATATCAACGATCTGTTGAAACAGGTAGTTGACAGCGCTGATATTTATTCATTCGCCAATGCCAAAATCGCTGACTTCGGTTTTAATGGAATAAGCCACATTATCTACAACCCCTACGAGGGACAGATCCACACCGGCAAAATGATGCGCGCGCTGCTGAACAGGGTTTACGCCGAAGGCGTTTTGGTTTTGAACGATTGCAGTGTAAATGCCATCAATCATGCATCCGGTCATATCAGCCTGCAAACATCGCAGGGCAATTTTAAAACCACCAAAGTAATACTGGCCACCAATGCCTTTGCCGCGCAATTATACCCCGAACTGGATGTGATCCCCGGTCGTGGGCAGGTGCTGGTAACCAAACCCATACCCGGTTTAAAGCTAAAAGGCACTTATCATTTTAACGAGGGCTACTATTACTTCCGCAATATCGATAATCGCATCCTTTTTGGCGGCGGCCGTAATATCGATTTCAAGCAGGAACAAACCTGGAATTTTGGCCATACCGAACAGGTAAAAGACCAGCTTACCGCATACCTTAATGAAATGATCTTACCCGGTCAGCCGGTTGAGGTCGATTACTGGTGGAGCGGTATCATGGGTTTCGGCGAGGATATCACACCCATCATCAAAGAAGTGCAGCCCAATGTATTCTGCGCCGTGCGCTGCAACGGCATGGGTGTAGCCATGGGTAGTTTGGTAGGCGAGGAAGTGGCAAAATTGGCCTACCACACAGCCTATCGCTGATTTCGGATTTCGGATGTTCGATTTTTCACTGTTGTTTATTTTCAATGGTGTTCAAGAGGGCTTCGCCGTTTCGGATTTATTTAATTGTCATTCTGAACGCAGTGAAGAATCTTGAATAAGCAGGTAGAATACATGCATGGTGCAGAAGATGTTTCTCCGCTAACCAGCGGATCAACATAACAAACTAAAATAATTCAACCAACCTCTCCAGCGCCATACCCCTTGACCCCTTGATCAGCACCGTAGCGTTTTTTATGGGATGGATTTTTAAAGCTGCTATAGCATCCTCAACAGTAGCGTAAAATAAATCTTCCGGACTTCCCGACTTACGGACTTTCGGACCCACCTTAAAAAACTCCCCTCCAATAAATATCCTTTCATCCACCCCCGTTTCCATCGCTTTTTTAATCACCGCTTCATGCTCCGCGGCTGATTCATCCCCCAACTCAAACATATCGCCCAAAATCAACACTTTATGCCCGGCCTGTATATTGCCCATGTTCTCTATCGCCACAAACATACTGCTGGGGTTGGCATTGTAATAATCGCAGATCAAGCTATTGGTGGCAGTCTGCGTAATCTGCGACCGGTTATTTTTAGGCTGATAACCTGCTATCCCCGCATTGATTTCCTCCCCGCTTAGCTTAAAATAAACCCCGATGGAGATAGCCGCCAGTATATTATCCAAATTGTAAGCCCCGGTCAATTGCGACTTTACATCATAGTTTTTACCCGTGCTGTTGTCGGTCCACTGCAAAGCAAGGTAGGGCGAGTTCTCCGTCAACTGCCCCGAAACCAGGTTCTCCAAATCAATGCTCCCATAAAACACCACATTTTTCAAAGCACGGTCAAATTGCATCTGCATCAGGTCGGCACTATCGCTGTTCACAAACACCACCCCGCCTGATTTTTTAAAGTAATCATACAATTCCCCTTTACCCTTTTTCACACCTTCAAATCCACCAAAACCCTCCAAATGTGCTTTACCTACGTTAGTGATCAACCCATGTGTGGGCTGCGAAATACTGCAGAGCATACCGATCTCCTTTTGATGGTTGGCACCCATTTCTATGACTGCCGCTTCGTGCGTAGAATTGATAGACAAAACACACAACGGCACACCGATATGATTATTCAGATTGCCCTGTGTAGCATAGGTGTTAAAGTGTTGCGATAAGACGGAATTGATGAGCTCCTTGGTAGTGGTTTTGCCATTGGTACCCGTAAGCCCGACAACCGGGATATTTAACTGCCTGCGATGATGCCGCGCCAAATCCTGTAAAGTGCTTAGCACATCATCAACCAGAATATAGTTGCCGTTTAATTGGTAAGCAGGGTTATCGATCACTACATACGCCGCCCCAGTTGCAATTGCCTGTTCGGCAAAAGTATTCGCATCGAACTTGTCGCCCTTTAGAGCAAAAAACAAGCTGCCAGGAGCTATTTTCCGCGTGTCCGTGCTAATAACCGGATGCTGTTTGTAGATCTCGTATAGTTGTTCTGTGGTCATTTATCTAATTTTCAACGTCATTGCGAGGAACGAAGCAATCTCTGCACTTGCTAATCAAACTCCACAAATATTATTAATTGCAAAAAGCCATTAGTTCATTAAAATAGCGAGGTTCGTGAATGTCCTATGTAAAGATTGCTTCGTTCCTCGCAATGACGGTTTGTGTTTAATTATTATCCCTCCTCATCCAGGCAATTACCGCCTTAATTTCGCCATAACTCACCTCTTCTCCTAATATTTCTTTCAACGGCGATAGCTTATCTGCCCCATAACTCTCAACCGCATCTTGTATCAAAAGTTTCTTTTTCTCATTTACCATCTCCTGCACGTCAATTGCGCCGGTATAAATATAATAGCTTAAATGCCCTTCAATGGTGTTGGTGGTTAAGCCACGCTGAGCAGCAATTTCAGAAATTTGTTTGCCCGATCTGAACAAAGTAAAACTATCTAATGCAGTATTGGAAGCCCTGCTGGTATTGCCGGTTCTTTCGGCCCTCTTCTTCCGCTCCCTTTTCGGCGACTTTTGCTTGATGCGCGATGTTAAACTATGTTTTGTACAGTAATTTTTAACAGGGATCAAAAACTCTCGCCCATAGCGTGCCAGCTTCACATCGCCAAAACCCGAGATCTGCCGTAGCTCATCCAGCGTTTGCGGCAGATAGGTAGCCATCTCCAATAAGGCCGCATCCGAGAGTATAATATAGGCCGGCACATTCTCATTCATAGCAATATCCCGCCGAACCAGTTTCAGTTCATTTAACAGGCCTGCTTCATAAGGAATAACTTCCTGTTCCCTTTCCTCTATCGTTTGCGAGGCGATCAGCTCCACTTTTTCCAGTCCTTTTAGTACCGCATCGCTTTTTTGGGTCAGTTTCAGTACCGGGTATTCGTCATCTGTAACCCGTAGATAGCCCAGTGTAACCAGTTCCCTGATATACCGGAACCAATCGGCGCGACTGATATCTGCGCCCACGCCGTAGGTTTTCAGCTGTTTATGCTCTTCCCTTATTTTCTCCCTTTTTGAACCCCGCAGAAAATCGATCACATAAGTATTGCCGAATCTCTCCTTCAGCCTGTAAACCGCCGATAGCGCTTTTTGGGCGATCAGCGTGGCATCAAATTTTTCATATTCGCTCAGGCAGATATCGCAGGAGCCACAATTATCCGGAAACTCCTCATCAAAATACTGCATCAGGTATTGGCGGCGACAGGTTTGCAACTGGCTGTACTTCACCATGTCATCCAGCTTTTTCAGCATGATGGCGCTTTGTTCCTCGTTACCCTCCACTTTGGCAAAACCTTTCAGTTTGGTCGCATCGCCATAGGAATATAACAACAACGCATCCGATGGCAATCCATCCCGCCCGGCGCGCCCGGTTTCCTGGTAATAGCCCTCAATGTTTTTTGGCAGGTCAACATGCACCACATAACGCACGTTTGATTTGTTGATCCCCATCCCGAAAGCGATGGTAGCCACAATGATCTTTACATCATCCCGCAAAAAAGCTTCCTGGTTGCGCGCTTTATCAGTATGTTCCATACCGGCATGGTAGGCTTCGGCTGCATAGCCCTCATTTTTCAAGTCGGCGGCTAAAGCTTCCGTTGACTTGCGCGACAGGCAGTAGATAATACCCGAATCCTCTTTTCGTTCCTCTAAAAAATTAAGCAGCTGGTTAAAGCTGTTCTTTTTTGGTACCACCCGGTAGGTAATATTCGCCCGGTTGAACGAGGAAACAAACTGCGCCGGGTTCTTCAGGTTTAATTTATCGAGAATATCCTTCCGCGTCAGTTGATCGGCGGTAGCTGTCAGCGCGATAACGGGTATTTTAGGGAATTCATTCTTTAACCCGGCCAGCATCAGGTATTCGGGCCGGAAATCGTGCCCCCAATGCGATATGCAATGCGCCTCATCGATAGCGATTAAACAAACAGGCAGCGATTTTAAAAAGTTGATCAAATTGCTTCCCGAACCAAACAAGCGTTCGGGTGCGAGATAAAGGAGTTTAACCAGGTTGTTTTTAAGCCGACCGGTTATTCGCTGCTGCTCATCCGGCGATTGCGATGAGTTTAAAAAAGCGGCGGATATTCCGTTCACATTCAGGCTATCCACCTGGTCTTTCATCAACGCGATCAACGGCGAGATCACGATGGTCAGGCCGTCCATTAACACCGCGGGCAACTGGTAGCATAATGATTTGCCCCCACCTGTAGGCATCAATGTTAAAACGTCTTTGCCGTTTAAAACATGCTCAATAATGGCTTCCTGCTGGTGCCTGAACTCGCTGTATCCAAAATATTTTTGCAGTGCCTGTATGGGGGTCATAGTTTTGATATGCAGATGTGAAGATATGCAAATGTGCAGATTTTGTATGAACAGGATTAAATGAATTGATGATTCGTGGGATTTTAATTCATGCTATTCTAAAAACTTAAAAATTCTTATACAGACTATGATGTGCCGTAGGCACAGCCGCTTTGTAGAACCGCAAACAAACAATTAATGTGTGCCGTAGTACACCACTCCCCCATTAAGGGTAGCCACGATGTGGCAAAACCCCTTATTTATTCCTTTGCTACAAAGCGGTGGCCCCGATGGGGCATCCAAATCGATCGGCAACCGTTTACATAATATAACATTCAAAAAATTATTTATAGCTTAGCTATCTCAATATGCTGAAAAAGATACCGTTATTACTGATCTCTCTGTTTTTTGCCTGCATCGCTTTTGCGCAGGAAATTCAATCGCCATCTCAATTTTTAGGATATAAGCTGGGTTCGCAGTTTACCCCACATTTCCGCATCGTAGAATATTTCAAATACGTGGCAGCCGCATCAAAAAATGTAAAACTGCAGCAATATGGCACTACTAACGAGGGCCGACCATTAATGGTGATGTTTATCGCCTCAGATCAAAACATAAACCGCTTAGAAGAAATAAGGCAGCATAACCTATCCCTTGCTGGTTTAGGTACATCCTCAACTGCTACTGCCACTGCTACTCCTATTATTGTTTGGCTGAGCTACAACGTACACGGCAACGAACCGAGTTCGAGCGAAGCGGCTATGGAAGCGCTTTATGAAATGGTCAATACTGCCAACTCCCGCACGCAGCCCTGGCTAAAGAATACAATCGTAGTGATCGACCCCTGTCTTAATCCCGATGGGCGCGAACGCTATGTTAATTTTTACAATTCGGTAAAAGGGGCCGTGCCTGATGCTGATCCTTCATCGCGCGAACACTCTGAACCCTGGCCGGGCGGCAGGATAAACCATTATTATTTCGACCTTAACCGCGACTGGGCCTGGCAAACACAAAAGGAAACGCAGGCGCGTGTAGCCTTATTTAATCAATGGCTGCCACAGGTGCATGTGGATTTCCACGAGCAGGGTTATAATTCGCCCTATTATTTTGCCCCGGCGGCTGCGCCTTTTCATAAGGATATTACCGCCTGGCAACTGGAGTTTCAAACCATTATCGGTAAAAACAACGCCAAGTATTTCGATCAGAACGGCTGGATGTATTTTACCAAAGAGGAATTTGATTTGCTTTATCCATCTTATGGAGATACCTACCCCATCTATAATGGATCTATCGGGATGACTTATGAGCAGGGTGGAATTGCGGCAGGTTTGGCCATTGCTACCCGAAGCGGTGATACCTTAACCCTGGCCGACCGTATATCACATCATCTTTCCAACAGCCTCAGCACTGTTGAAGCTGCATCGGCCAATGCGCCAAAAGCGTTGGATGAGTTTAAAAAATACTTTGACGATAGCCGCAACAACCCTCCCGGCGAATACAAAACCTATGTGATAAAAAATGATAACCAGGACAAGATCGATAAACTGGCTGACCTACTGAGCCGGAACGGGATTCAATACGGTTACGGTGTAAAAGCGGGGAGCACAGGCTTTAATTATGTAACAGGCAAAACAGAGTCATTCGAGATAAACAGTCATGATATGGTGATCAATGCCTATCAACCCAAATCGGTGCTGTTAAATGTACTATTGGAACCCAAAACTTTTGTAGCCGATTCAAACACCTACGATATTACCGCCTGGGCCTTACCCTATGCCTACGGCCTTAAAGCCTATGGCGTTAAGGAATCGATAAAACCGGCACAGTCGAAAACAACTGCTACAGCAGTAACCGCTTCGCAAACAGGATCCAATAAACACGCTTATGCCTATGTATCGGCATGGCGCTCGGTAAATGATGTGAAGTTTTTGGCCGAATTGCTGAAAAAGAACATTAAGGTACGCAGTGCAGAGGCCCCATTCGAGGCCGGGGGCAAAAAGTTTGCTGCCGGAGCATTGGTGATCACCAGGGCTGGCAATAATATGGACAATTTTGATGACATCGTGCTTGGAGCTGCAGCCGACTGCAACCGGGAATTAGTGCCTCTAAATTCAGGTTTTGTCGATAAGGGGGCTGATATAGGCTCGCGTTTCATCAGGTTTATCCATCCGCCAAAGATCATGCTGGTTACCGGAGACGGCGTTTCGGCCGAAGCGATGGGCGAGGTTTGGCATTTTTTTGAGCAACAGATCAATTACCCGGTCACCTTAGTTAGATATAAAGACCTTAACCGGATCCGCTGGAATGATTTTGATGTAGCGATTTTCCCTGATGGGTATTATGACGACCTGCCTGCGGATAAGCTGCAAAGCTGGGTGAACGACGGCGGCAAGCTGATCGCCATGGAAAATACAATTTCGCTGCTGGTTGATAAAAAAGGTTTCCTGATAAAAAGCCTCCCCGGCGATAAGCATAAAGATGATACCACGGCAAAAAATAAAGCCGACCTGGTAAAAACCTATGCCGACCGCGATCATGAGTCGATCAGGTCAAGCGTGCCCGGCGCTATATATAAGCTGGACATGGATAACACCCACCCGCTTGGTTTTGGGTTAGACAAATACTACTTCACCCTTAAATTAAATGATGTATTATACAGCTACCTCGGTGATGACGGCTGGAATGTAGGCACCGTTAAAAAGGATGCCTATGTAGAAGGTTTTGTCGGCCAAAAAGCAAAAGAAAAGATCAAGAACGGCCTGCTATTCGGCGTACAATCGCTTGGCCGCGGCTCAATAGTTTATATGGTGGATGATCCCCTGTTCCGCAGCTTTTGGGAAAACGGTAAACTGCTGTTCGGCAACGCGGTATTTATGGTAGGTCAATAGATCAGTTTGCAGTGGGCAGTTTGCAGTATGCAAGGATCAAGCTAATTAGTGCAATAATTGAAATAGTCTTTTGTATATAAATTTAAAAACTGCAAACCGCCAACTTATAACTGTTAACTGAAAAAAACCTCTTCATGAAAAAACTCATTACCCTTTTACTTTGCGTGGCCACGCTGCATGTGTTTGCCCAACAATCAACCACCAAAGAAGACCCCCGTTTTAAAGGATTGGACACGGCTTTTCAGCGGGTGCTTAAAAACTGGCATGCGGCAGGTTTCGCGGTAGTGGTTGTTCAGAAAAACAAAGTGGTATATGCCAAAGGGTTTGGCTATCGCAACATAGCTAATAAATTACCGGTAACGCCTAATACCTTATTTGCCATCGGTTCATGCACCAAAGCTTTTACAGCTACTTTAATAGGCAAACTGCAGCAGGATGGTAAGCTGGATATTGATAAACCTGTAAATAACTACCTGCCATCGTTAAAGTTCTATACCGATGCGATGACCAATACCATCACCCTGCGCGATATGATGAGCCACCGCACCGGCCTGCCCCGGCATGATCTGTCCTGGTACTTTTTCAGTTCCATGTCAGTTGATAGCCTGATGCAGCGGGTACAATACATGGAGCCTACCTACGGCGTGCGGGAAAAATGGCAGTACAATAATTTTATGTTCGCAGCACAGGGGGCGGTAGTTGAAAAATTAACCGGCAAAAGCTGGGAAGACAATATCAGACAAAACTTTTTTATCCCGCTAGGCATGACGCGGTCTGATGTGAGTATCCCCGAGCTGGAAAAGAGCGACGACATTGCTACCGGGTATGATGTGAAAAAAGATAGTATTATAAAAAAGCAGGAGTACTACCATATTAATGGTATGGCCCCGGCTGGCGCCATCAACAGCAGTGTAAATGATATGGCCAAATGGGTAACCGCCTGGATCAATGATGGCAAGTATAATGGGAAAGAGATCATTCCCGCCCGGCACCGTACCGAGGCTATCAGCTCACAATCTATCATTGATGCCGCATTGCCCAACAAGGAAAATCCTGATATCTACTTTGCAAATTATGGCTTTGGCTGGTTCTTGTCGTCATACGAAGGGCATTATAGGGTAGAGCATGGGGGGAATATTGATGGCTTTTCTGCCAGTACCTGCTTTTTTCCGTCGGATAGTGTAGGTGTCGTAGTGCTAACCAATCAGAATGGCTCTGCTGTTCCGGGCATCGTCAGGAATATGGTGGCAGACCGTATGCTGAACCTAAAATACCATGATTGGAACAGCCAATTAAAAAATGCGGCCGATAAGGCCAAAAAGGAAGCTGATAAGATAGAAAAAGAAAAGAAGCCGTCAACAGATCATCACCCTGCTACTCATTCATTAGCTGATTTCGCCGGAAGCTACAGCAACCCCGGCTATGGCACTATGCATATCTACGTGAGCCATGATTCGCTGTTCTTAAAAACTGTAACCCATACACTTTGGCTGCGGCATGCTAATTATGACATTTTTGACGTGTTTGATAAAGATCCCAAAGAGGGTATCGATACTTCGGAGATGGGCCCGGTGAAAATACAGTTTGAAATGAACTTGTCTGGTGATATCGATGGTTTAACAAGCCAGCTGGAAGGCGGCTTAAAGCCGCTTTTATTCACCAAAGGCATTGAAGCAAAAACGATCAGCGCCAATGAGCTGCAAAAATACGTGGGTGATTATGAACTGGCCGGAATAACGGCCAAAGTTTACATTAAGGATGGTAAAACCTTGTATGCGCTGGTTCCCGGTCAACCCGATTATGAACTGGTACCCCTGGGTAATGATAAATTCAGTTTAAAAGTTTTAAGTGGTTTTTATATGCAATTTGGCCCGCCGGGAGCAGCTAAGATAACCGAAGCTACGTTTATTCAACCCAACGGCAGCTTTAAGGCGAAGAAGAAATAAATGGGCAGTTTGTGGTAGGTTCTTTTAATCTACCCACTGCAAACCACCCACTGCCAACTTAATTATTCCCTTTCACTCTTCCTTTAAGGTCATCGGCACCGCTTTCGTGTTCGCGGGCCTTAATTTTGTTATTACCAAAGTTCCAGGTTACGGTTAACCGTGTAATGCGCGATTCGCGTTTTTGGGTGATATCCAAATTAGTGCTTTGATAATTACTGTTAACATCATTGCGCAGCGTATTAAATATATCGCTCATGGATAACTTTACGTTTAGTTTTTTATTGGCAAACCCGTGGCTTATCCCGGCATCAACAGAATATCTTGGTTTAACATCGTAAAGCCCATAGGTAAGATCTGACTGGTAATTTCCTGTTAACTCTGCCTTATAGCCGCTAATTGGTGTGAAGGTTTGCGTTGTACGTATGTTATAGGCAACCTGGCCCCTGTCCAAATCCCCGCCTTCCAATCCGTTTGATTTAAAGCCCAGGTAAAACACGGTGGCGTTCACATTTCCTTCCCACCATTTGGTAATGGTATAAGGGGCATACAGATTGGCGTTATAGGCATTTTGTACCTGTAAATTATCCTGTGTTATAAACGAAACTTTTGTGGCAGGGTCAGTACCGGGCACTTCGGTTATTACATCCGTAGTACGGCTATAGCCTAAGGTTAAAGTGATACTCTTATTATAGGTATAATTAAATTCGAAATTATTGGTGTACTGTGGCTTTAAGTAAGGATTTCCTTTTTGATAGGTATACGGATCAAGGTGAAACACAAATGGGTTAAGGTTATCATACTGCGGCCTGTCAATACGGCGGCTGTAAGAGAAATTGACCTCATTTTTATCATTAATAGTATGGTTCACAAACAAGCTTGGGAAAAAGTTAAGATAATGCCTGGGTATATTGGATACCACATTTGCCGAGTCGCCGTTTGCGGTTGAGCTGGTGTATTCGGCCCTTAAACCGGCTTGTACAGAGTAGCCTTTGAAATCCTTATTAAAATTGATGTAGCCAGCGTCTATTTTTTCATCATAAATAAAATGGTTAGTGCTTACATAAGGACCTGCTTCGTCAGTCGCTTCCATCAGGTTGTTATCCGTTTTTACATCGCTGAATTTCAAACCAGTTTCTAACTTAAGAGATTTATTAATTGGCTTGGTATAATCAACTTTCGCGGTGCGGATATTAATAATGGAAGGGGTATGGTTCCCCAAAAACGATTCAGGGTGCTGTATGCTTCCATCTGGCAAATAGTAATCGGTCACATATTGCGAAACAGCGGGATTATTGAATCTGGAATAGTCAAGGTCGGCGGATAATTGCTGCCCCAGGGTATCTATCTTATAAGTATCATTCAGGTTAACGGCAAAGTTGTTATAAGTTTGATGGATGGACGAAACCGTGCGCAGCGTTGAATCGGCCTGTGTAAAATTCTTGCCTATATAGGTACGGTCGTCTATATCGTTCTGGTCGGTGTTAAAATAGCCATTCACTACAAAACCGATGGTGTTTTTTGGCGACAGGTCATAATCCGCGCCAAAACGGTAACTGTTGTTATGTTCGGCATCTATTATGGGGCTCGTCTGCCTGAAATAAGTACTTGCACCCGTGCTGTCGGGAATAATGCGCTTGATACCTATATCCTGTATCCGCTTATTATCATTATGACTGAACGACCCGAATATATTGAGATTGCCTTCTTTGTGGTTCAGCTGCAAGGTTTGGTTATCCTTCCAGTAAGCGCCATACCCTGTTCCGACGGTCAGGCTGCCATTAGTGCCGGCTTGTTTGTTCTTTTTTAGCTGGATATTGATGATGCCCGAATTACCTGCAGCATCATACCTGGCCGAAGGATTGGAAATGATCTCTATTGACTTAATAGTATTGCCATCAGTTGAGCGAAGCAGTGTGGCTAACTGGGCCGATGTAAGATAGGTGAGCTTATCATTGATCATCACCGTTACGCCCTGTTTTCCTTTCAGGCTGATGTTATCGTCCTTATCAACGCTTACACCGGGCGCTCTTTCCAATATATCCATCGCCGAGTTGCCAGCCGCCAAAACGCTGTTTTCTACATTCACCACGGTGCGATCAACCAGGTGCTCGATCAGTGGCTTGGCCGCAGTAACACTCACCGCGTTTAAACTATGAGTAGCTGGCTGCATTTTTAGTTCAGGCAGAACGACATTGGGTGAATTTGGAGTTAGATTAAAAGGCTGAGTTAACGCTTTCTCATAACCCACTGTGCTGGCCTTAATAATATAACTCCCGGTTTTAATATGTTCAAAGGCATAAACACCCGATTCGTTGCTCAAAGTGCTCTTCACAATAGTTGAGTCCTTCGCATTTAATAAAATGGCGGTGGCATAGGTCATGGGTTTGCCCTGTTCATCAAGCAATGAGCCCGAAACATTGGCTGTTTGCCCGTCGGTTTGGGCGAACGTAATGCCTGTAGCAGCTATGATCAGCAGCAGGGTAAAATATATTTTATGTAGAATTGGTTTCATGGTTGTGGTTGTTAAAGTTTTGGCAATAAAAAGCCGTTAAAAGATGTTCTTCTTTTTTTAAGGTTGTTTAATAAGTTGTTGATGTTCCGGTTATCTAACCGTTCGTGTTGGCAGGTAACAGAATGTTAAAAGTGTGTTCCCATAGATGTGTTAATTTTTAGTAAGCAATTTTCCGGGCAATACCTATCCCATTAAAGAGTGTTCCTCTTTTTTTTGAATAAATCAAAAATTGGGGTTGCGGATACCGCCGCCGGTGTTTTTGTTATTTTATATTAAGATGCAGAAAGGGGTGCTAAGGTTACAAGCAATTTTGCCTTTTTTGACCAAAAGCGGCATTTATATAGGTGAACGGCGGGTTTTTGTCGGTGAACGTCATTTTATAATTTTCAATACCGGCAGTATATTACTGATCACATCCTTAAAAAAGGAAAAACTGTTTATACTCATCCTTGCCGATAAACTTTGCGCAACCGCCTGTGTCTTTGCAGCATGGGGCATGGGTTTGATCGCACGCCTGTGATTAAGGTGTGTGGTGCTATAATAAAGCAACATAAACCCGCATAGTAACAGCAGGCTTATGTATGTGCTTATCATTTTCATTTCACTTTAAGTTTTGAACTGTCAGCAGGCAGGTGTTTCCTTATTATAGTATCAGTTACCAAAGTATCCACCTTGCATTGCAGGCCATTATCGGTCATCATAAAGGTGGCCTCCCGCAATACATCAGCATTACGCTTATTGATCTCGTTACAATCATGCACGCTGAAGTCTGCTATCCGTCCCATATTTTCGTCTATCACTACTTTAGAGTTTAAAGGCAATTTTAAAGTAAGATCAACTTCCTCATCATGCCACAGGTCATCATTTTTACCGTAGAAACGCTCGTCAAATTTTAAAACGGTATCCTGCTGGGCAAATATGTACTTGATATTTTGTGCATTTCTGAAAGCGTCATTAAAGTCCCCTCCCCGTGCATGGAATTGTTTAATCAAAACAGGCTGATTCACATCGCTTTTTTCAATAGATAAATGAATGTTACGCTCATAAAAGGTATCAAAGCTATTATCGTCGTCGTCGTTGATCTTGATGTTTGCTGCCAGGTGTTTAATATCCAACCTGCTGCTGTCTTCGGCAGTAAGGTATTTCAGATCATTCAATTTCAAATAGTAAACATTATCCTTGGTTGGTTTCAAATTCACGGTTTCGCTGTAGCTGGCTGATGACCTGAACTCGGAAGCTATACCAACTATATAATATACAAACACACCAATGGCGCATAACCATATGATGAGAGCGGTAGTCCCCGTAGACCTGTTGACACCCCCTACATTAAATATACCTTTAAATACCAACATGATAATGCTAAGCAATGGTATAGCGGCTATCAGGAGTGCGGCTATATAGATATTGTCAGCATGATGGTGTTCTAATAAGCGGTATGGTAAATGAAATGGCTCGAAATGGCCGTATGATAATAGAGCCACAAAGCTGATAACGGTAAAAACCAGGAAACCAAGACACATTATTAATATGAATACACCGATCAGTTTTATTAATAGTTTGCCGGCACCATTAAAGAATACACCCAGGTGATGAAAGAAGTCGCCTGCAAAATCACGGGCCTTATATACAAATGGTGTTGTCTCTTTCTGGAAGTTGGATAAATGCCCGCGCATGGAGCCCAGTTCCTCTTCAAAATTTTTCTTAAAACCCTGCAGGTTTAGCTTTTCGCCTTTCATGGCCATACGGTCGGCACGGCTAACCGCTTTAGGGATCACTATCCATAATATAATATATAGGATAAGGCCCGTACCCGCAAAAAAGAACGAGAAGGCGAATGCCAGCCTGATCCAAACGGCGTTTATATCAAAGTAGTTAGCTATACCTGCGCATACACCGCCTACCAGGTGATCGTCCGGGTCGCGGAACAACCTGCGTGCCTCTGTATTATAATAGGTACTACTAAATGAGGCTTTTGTGTCTTCTTCGGCGTGCTCAAAATCTTCAACCGTGCCCATTTGTTCAATAACCGCCCTTACGTCCTGCTCAACAATTACCTGCTTGCTCTCGTTGGCCAGTTTCTCATTAAACATTTCGGCAATGCGGTTCTCTATATCTGTAGTGATCTCCAGGCTATCGTCCGAATTCATAAAATGACGTTTTACATCCGTCATGTAATTTTTTAGTACTTCGTAGGCATCCTCTTCTATATGAAATACGATGCCGTTTATATTGATGATTATAGTTTTGTTCATGATTTTTGTTTTTTGCGGTTTATTTAACTTTCCTGTCCCCGATGGACGTTTGCACAGCATAAGCCAGCTCATGCCAGGTCTTATCCAGCTGTTCCAGCACTTTTATGCCTTCCTCCGATAAGACATAATATTTCCTTGGGGGCCCCGAAGTTGACTCGACCCAGTTGTAGCTGAGGAGTCCATTATTTTTTAAACGGGTTAGCAGCGGGTACAAAGTACCCTCAACTACAAGCAATTGGGCCTTCTTAAGCTCAGCAATTATATCCGAAGCATATATTTCGCCCTTTGCTATCGTGGAAAGAATGCAATATTCCAAAACACCTTTCCTCATCTGGGTTTGTGTATTTTCAACAATCATAGTACAAAGATATATGTTTTAAATTGTATTATGCAATACATAGTACTAAAATTATTAAAATTAAGTGCTAAAAGGGCCTTTTATAAAAAAAAACGGCCTTTTTTAAGATTTTATTTGACTTTTTAATAATCAAACACTACTTTTAGCTTTAATTAACTATTAACTGATCTTATTATTAACGAAATGAAAAAACTTCTACTAGTAAGTTTGTGTTTCCTGATGTTATGCGTAACGCAGGTATTTGCACAAAACCGTACTGTTACTGGTACGGTAACGGCCAAAGAGGACGGCCTGCCCATTCCGGGCGCCACTGTAAAGGTAAAAGGCACCACAGCTGGTACGCAAACCAACTCCGCCGGTAAATACACTATAAGTGTACCCAGCGGCGCCACCCTTGTATTTTCCTTTGTAGGTAGCGTACCACAACAAATTGCTGTAGGTACCAAAACTACTATCAATGTGTCATTGGAATCTGCAAGCAGTCAACTGAATGAGGTTGTTGTAACAACATCCCTCGGTATCAAACACCCAAAAAGTGAGTTAGGTTATGCAGTAACACAGGTTACAGCAAAAGAACTTACTCAAACTAATGTAACTAACATCGCTAACGGATTAACCGCTAAGGTTGCCGGTTTAGCTGTTTATACATTAGACAACGGTATTGACCCTAATGTGTCAGTTGTTCTTCGCGGTAACCGTTCCCTTGAAGGGAACAACAATGCGTTGATCGTATTGGATGGTGTTCCAATTCCTTCGGCTACTTTATCATCCATTAACCCGAATGATATCGCTGACGTGAGTGTGTTAAAAGGTGCAGGTGCTGCAGCCCTTTACGGGTCTGAAGCTTCAAACGGTGCGCTTTTGATCACTACCAAACGCGGTACAGGTGATGGTAAGCCAACAATTGTTTACGGTAACTCTATCCAGGCTGAAAATGTTGCATTTTATCCAAAACTGCAAAACCAATTCGGTACAGGTGCCGGTGAAATCATCGACCCTATTACAGGGGCTTATGGTTATGTACCGTTTGAAAACGAAGAATATGGCCCACGGTTCAACGGAGCAACTGTTCCAATCGGCGAGCCTTTGGATAGTGTAAACGGAGTTCAGCCGACTACTGTTTATGCGCCATATAAAACAGCCCCGATCAAAGCATTCTTTAAAACAGGTTTTACTGAGCAAAATGACATCTCTTTTTCACAAGGCGATTCTCAAAACTCATTATTCATCTCGGCTCAGAATGCATACCGTACAGACATCGTACCTAATGACAGCAACAAGAAAAATGCTTTCTCTATAAGAGGTCATAAGACTTACGGAATATTTTCAATTGATTATTCAATAGGTTACACTAAAACAGATATCAGCACTTACGGTTCAAATTATGTTCCGCAATTTTCTGAAACCAGTTTATATGGTGCGGTATTACAATTACCGGCTAACTTAAATTTGAAGTTGTATTCAAATCCTGATAGTGATTTAGGAAACCCAAGCAACTATTACGATGCTTATGCAGTAAACCCATATTGGATCACCAATCATACAAGGGTGACTACCAGCAGGGATGTGTTAATATCAAACGTAAATTTTAAACTGGATCCTACTAAGTGGTTAACAGCCAGCTACAGGGTATCAGATAACTTTGGTGAAGACCAGGAACGCGCGATCCAGGAAGAAGTTGATTTTAGCCCTTTTATGGCCAGCGACCCTTATGGTGAAAATAACCTGCCGCACTTATTCAGTTCAACAGGAAAATCACCTGGTTCTGTATATGATTATTCACAATATGGCGATGGAAGCTTTAACAGCAGCCCGGGTGCAGGCTACAGCCGTATCCAGGGTGATGCATTATTAGATCTTCACCATACCTTCTTTAAAGATTTTAAAGCCGACCTGTTATTAGGTAACACCGTTTGGCAACAATATCAAAAATTCCAGAGCACCGGTAGCGGTAACTTGTTATTGAAAGATTTCTACAATATCAATACCATCGGTGGTTTGATCAGTGCTAATGAATTCCAAAATACCATCAGGCAGATCGCTTACTATGGTGATTTCAACGTATCCTATAAAGGATTTTTAACTTTAGATGCTACATTAAGGAATGAGCAGGATTCACGCCTTTCTGCAGCTGAGCGTTCATTCAGCTACCCTTCTGGTAAATTATCATTCGTACCAACAGAAGCATTTTCTGCTCTAAAGGATAATAAAATTTTAAACTTCTGGAAAATTTATGGTTCAGTAAGCCGTGTGGGTAATATCAACATTGGCCCTTACGAAATTAATAACATAAACGTTCTGGCCCCTGGTTTCCCTTATGGCGCATTGGGTGGTTTAAGTGCAAGCACAACCAGCTACAGCCCTACATTGAAGCCAGAGTTGACCTCGGAAGTTGAAATTGGTACCGATTTTGCTTTCTTTGGCGATCGTATCAACTTAGACCTTACCTACTACGACCAGCATGATAAAAACCAAACGGTTAATATCTCAACTTCAATAACTACTGGTTACAGTAACTCTATTTTGAATATTGGTGAAACTGAATCAAAGGGTTACGAAGTACAGTTAACCGGCGATCTTTTAACCAAAGCTAACAACGGTGTGTTGGTTAGGTTAGGAACAAACTTCTCTGATAACGATTCAAAAGTTATTTCATTATTGCCGGGCGTTCCGCAATTATACCTGGGCAACAACCAATATGCAATTGTTGGCCAGCCTTTCCCAATGTTAAGGACATCAGATTTCAATCGTGACCCTGAAGGCCGCGTAATAGTTGACCCTAACTCAGGTTTCCCAACCAAATCCGGAAATCTGGTAAACTTTGGCAGAACAACACCTAAATATAACTTAGGCGTAAACTTTACAGTAAGCTATAAATTTATCAGCCTTTACGCACTTGCCGAATATCGCGGTGGTAACGTAATTGAAAATAACATCGGGCAGTCACTTGATTTTACAGGTGCCGGTTACTTAACAGGCGAAGCAGGCAGACAGATATTTGTATATCCAAACTCAAGTATCGAAACATCACCTGGCGTATATGTAGCTAATACCAATGTTACTGTAAGAGATGGTAACTATGCTTTTTGGCAAGGGTCTGCATTTAGCAGCACAAATTCACCTACTGTAACAAGCGGTGCATTCTGGAAACTGCGTGAGGTTAACCTTACTTTTGACCTGAAACAGTTTATCAATACACAGCATTTTATAAAAGGTTTAACCTTTGCTTTAACAGGTCGTAACCTGTTTATCTGGACACCTAAGAGTAACATATATACTGACCCTGAGTTTTCTGATGTTAATCCTTTCACTAACACAAGGGGTTACAATGATGATAATATTACTCCGGGAACAAGGATATTTGGTGCCGACCTTAAAGTAACATTCTAATTTAAATAACAGAAAAGAAATGAAAAAGTATATTTTAATCATAGCAGTAATTCTTGCAGCAAGCGTGAGCAGCTGTAAGAAGGATTTCCTGAGCCTCGAGGTCAACCCGAACGAGCCCTCAGTAACCACGCCGCAGCTTACGTTGGCAGGGGCCCTGGCCTTTGTACCAAATATAGAGGTTAACGATTATGTCATTTATGATATATGGAGCGGCTATTGGTCATGGAATGGTGGTGTTGTGCCCCCGGCCAGTATTTTTCAGTACGAGTTTACAAATACCGATTTTTCGCCAACTATATGGACCGATCTGTATTTCAACGCGACAAATTTTAACAACTTAATAACCGCTACAACAAAAGATGCTTCGCTGCATAATTTTACAGCAATAGGCATGATCATGAAAGCCTGGGATTTTGAAAACCTGGTGGACAACTTTAATGATGTTCCATATAGCCAGGCTTTCCAGCCATCAACCATACTTTTCCCTAAGTATGATAAAGCGGCTGATATTTACGCAGACCTTGGCAAACAATTGGATGCTGCTATCGCTCTTATCGGGACTTCAGGAAGTGCTACTTCACCTGGTGCTTCTGACGTAATGTTTGGCGGTAATATGGGTTTATGGAAACAATTTGCAGAAACTCTGAAATTGCGTTTAGCTATTACAGCAAGTAACGTTCCGGCAACAGAATCAGCAATAGCAGCAGGTTTGCCTGCAGCTGGTACAGGGTACCTGACCACTGATGCTTTGATCAATCCTGGTTATGCAAATACTGCCGGCCAGATCAATCCATATTATGGTGGCTTTGTGTTTGACGCAAATGGCAACCCAGGCGCCAGTGCACAAGTTTATCGTGCAAATGCCTATTCCATTAACCTGTTAAAAAACAACAACGATCCGCGTTTAGAGCAGGAGTTTTCAGCTGTGCAAACACCGGGCGCTGATGGTGATTACCGCGGTAACGTATTTGGTGATGCCATAAATATATTGGGTACCCAATATATAAGCGGCGCTGGCCCTGCTTACTCAAAAGGCCCAACCCAAAGCTCTATATTGATGTTAGCTGCCGAATCATACTTTTTGCAGGCTGAGGCTGTTGCAAGAGGATATATTACAGGCGACGCCGCAGCATTATATGCAGATGGTATCACTGCCGATTTTGCTTACTTAGGCTTAACCAGCGCACAGGCTACCACTTATATAGCTGCTAACCCTTATCCAACAAGTGGGAGCTTAAATGGCCAGGTAAGTGCTATTATAACTCAAAAATATATAGCTTTCTTAAATGGTTACGATGGTTTAACAGCCTATAACGATTACCGCAGAACAGGCTTCCCTAACTTGCCAAGCTCGGTTGACCCTGCTGCGTTATCAAGCCATTTGCCATCAAGGATATTTTATCCTTTATCAGAAGCACAATCAAACCCAACACAGTACGCTGCAGCGGGTGGAGCTACGATAAGTCAATTTACGTCACAAATATTTTGGGATACAAGAACTGGATTATAAAAACCTTTTATTTCAGAATATTTAAAAATTAAAGACATGAAAAAGAAAATATATCTATTCGCCACTATCCTTACAGCAACGGCTGTGCTTTTTTTAAGCTCATGCCTTAAGGATAACGCACATTACATCAATTTTAATACTGGGACAACCTTCGTTGATTTCCCGCTGGGGGGATTTGTTAACTATTCAACAGATGCCATTACAGAAACACCGGATACCGATGCTAACGGAACCATTGTTCGTCAGTTTGCTGTAAACGTTGCTTCGGCAAATCTGCCAACAAAGCCCACGGTAGTTAAACTAGCTGTTGGTGATCAAGCTGATCTTGACGCGATTAACAAGCTGCAAACAAACGTAACTTACGTAATGATGCCAAGTAATGCTTATTCATTTACCACTACTACGGTAACTATCCCGGCAGGTCAGCAATATGTTACTACTTCAGTAACATTTTATAAAAACCTGTTGGATCCGTCACAAAGTTATGTACTTCCAATAAAAATAGTTAGCGGTACAGGAGCACAGCTTACTGCAAATCTAAACATTCACTACTTCCACTTCATAGGTAATGATTTTGCAGGTGCTTACACCTGGGATTATTACCGTTACAATGCAGCTACAGTACTACCAACCCCATCAGGCGGTACTGCACTTGGCCAGGCAGGTACTGCTGTACCGGTTTCGCCGACTGAATTTACGGTGATAACAGGTTATAACGGGCAGGGTGTGCGTTATGATGTAAACTTTACCCGCACCGTTGTTTCAGGTGTGCCTATGTATTCAAACTTTACAGTTGCATTTGTACCTTCCGATGTAACGGGTATATGGGCCCCGTCCACTATTTCGGTACTGGGTGGACCTAATTTTTACTCGGTTCATACTTCTAATAATGCGCCGTTATTTGACCCTGCAGGGCCTTTAACTAAAGCCCAGGCCGAACAAATATTCTGTTTCCAGTATCTTGCCTATAACGGAAGTGCGGACAGGTACATTATTGATGATTATCATCATTAAAACTTATTAATTTATTTAAATAAGCAAGGGGTTGTCTTTTAAAAGACAACCCCTTTTTTTGTGGCTTTTACATAAGATTGAGAATAGCTGCAAATACTTTATGAGGATGCGCTCCGTTTAAAGAAAAAGAAGCCTTAGCTGAGAACGTGCTCCTTTGTAATATTTAGATTATAATCAAGGGTTGATGCTTATTATTATTATCTTGACCCGCATCTAAATCTGATATTTATTTTATGAAAAAATCCACACTTATTCTTACACTATTACTGATCACTATTGGTAAATTATCAATCGCACAAAGTATTACTGTTACCGGCAATGTAAACGATGGAAAGGGGAACTCTTTACATTATGTATTTGTTGCCGATAATGAGTTAAAAAGAGCTGTGTTTACCGACTCGTTAGGCAATTTTACAATAGAAGTGCCCAATGGTTCAAAATTGCAGTTTCAACATGAAGGATATGCTGATACGCTTATTGCCCCAACTAATAACAATACAAGTTTACAGTTTGCTATGAGGTCGCTTGGTACAGGCACAGGGTCAGCTACATTGAGTGCAAATAAATCTGTTTCTGAACAGGCACAATCAGCACATACAGAAGGCAGTGATATGGGCAGCTTATCTAATGGCAGTTCAATAGGAGGCGCGGGGCTTGCACACAAAAAAGGAAATGTACATGGCAGCAGGTATTTGTTTGAAGATTTTGTACATGGGTTCCTGGTTAATTCATCCAACGAAATAATTTATAACCCAGCTTACCTGTTTGATTATGATAAAATAGGAGGAGGGCTTTTAATAACGAAAGACAAACAATCTGTTGTAGAGGCAGATAGAGATCAAACTAATTCATTTACATTATACAGCAGCACAGATCAAAAATTTGTATTTGAAAAGGTGCAGACCCTCGACCCTAAGCATTACGTGCAGGTATTGGGCGAAGGCAAAAAATATGCAATCTATAAAACGATAGCAACCACATTCAAAAAGTCTGATTTCATCAATTCCGGTATAACTACGCATGGGAATGATTACGATGAATATGTAGATGATTATGTTTACTATTTCTTTGATGCCCAAACCAACCAAATGCAAAAGATCAGCCTAAGGAAAAAAGCGTTAAAAACCGCTTTTGGAAAAGAAGGCGATAAGGCAAATAAATATTTCTCTGATAACACAGGTGAAATTGACGACAACTACGTGGAAGGCCTGGTTGATTATATGAACAAATAGTTTTTGTTCAAACCGGATTTGTCAGCATAAAAGGTTAAAAAGCCTGCTTGTTTTTATAACAGGCAGGCTTTTTAACTATTTCTTGTCCGCACTGTATTTACCCGGCCCTACAAAAAGTAAACCGGCAAACATAATGGCATCTTCAATGGCATGAGCAGCTTCGCCAAGCCCCCCTCCCGGTTTGTATTGCGACAAAGCGGCCACTACCAGGTTAATGATCAATAACAGGCATACCGGGCGAAACGCCAGGCCAATGATCAGCAAAAACCCGCCAAAGGTTTCAGTAAGGGCGCAAAGTAGTCCCCAAACTACAGGCAAAAAATGTATGCCTATGTATTTGGTTTCGCTGCCAAGCTGCTCCCAGGTTTTTTCACCGCCCAGCAATTTAGGGTAGCCATGATAAATAAACATAATGCCCAGGCCAATGCGGATAATTAATAATCCGAAGTTTTTATAGTTTCCTAAGTTGCCTAAAAGTGCCATTTTTTATAATTATTGAATGATTGATTTAGTGAATTAATGAAATGTTGATTTCAAATTTAGTAATGAGATTGATATTACGCCACTATCCAACTTAATCAACTTTATTATAATTCGCCGTCACCTGGTTTTCATTTACTGATAAACGCATAGTTCTGCCTAATACCAGCGTATGATTATCGGGTATGTGCCCTGCCGGGAAATCAAAGCACACCGGGTAACTATAATCTTTCACCACTTCTATCACAATTTCAGGCACGGATTGACCGAATGGGATATCATTATCTTTAACTTCAGTAAACCCGCCCACTACCAGGCCGGCAAGGTTCTTTAGTTTCCCGGCGCGGTCAAGCGTTCGGATCATCCGGTCGATGGAATATAAATATTCGCCCACATCTTCAATAAATAATATCTTCCCATCATAACTATAATCAGATACCGATCCTATGACAGCCACCAGCAGGCTTAAATTACCGCCAACTACAATACCTTCAGTTTCGCCGCTCCTGTTGTGTGCATGGGAGTCGAATGAATAGCTGAGATCTTCACCAAACAGGGCTTTCCTAAGCGTCTCCAGCGAATATGCTGAGGCATCCGGTATATTTACCGGCATTTGCCCGTGGATGCTTTGTGCGCCATAATTGGCAAACAAGTGCGCGTGGATCACCGTTATATCGCTAAAACCTACCAGCCATTTTGGATATGTGGCAAACCGGTTAAAATTAACGTGGTCAATGATGCGTATGGTCCCATATCCCCCACGTGCGGCTATAACGGCTTTAACGCTGTCGTCATCAATAAAACGCTGCAAATCGCGTGCACGTAATTCATCATCGCCCGCAAACTGGTGATACGAAGCCCCCACTGTTTCGCCCAATACAACTTCAAGTCCCCATGATTGTAACAGGGCCACCGCATCCGTCATTGGATTGGGCAGCTTTTTGGCCGGGCAGGTGATGGCTATTTTATCGCCTTTTTTTAGAAATGGAATTTTTAGTCCGGAAGTACCCGCAGGTTTATTCATCATCAGTAATTAAAAAAATCTTACGGACTTTCCGACTTACGGACTTTCCGACTCAAATAAATTATCTTTGCCAAATCCTCACCCGATAGCTATCGGGTGGGAAACGATGCAATTTAATACAATGTCACAACTTAATAAATTTAAACGGTATACCATCACCTCGGCGCTGCCTTATGCCAATGGGCCATTGCATATTGGCCACCTGGCGGGGGCCTATTTGCCCGCGGATATTTTTGTAAGATACCTGCGGCTTAAAAAGCAGGATGTGGTTTACGTTTGCGGCTCTGACGAGCACGGCGCGGCTATCACCATCAAAGCCAAAAAAGAAGGAACCACCCCGCAGGCTATCATTGATAAGTATAACAGCCAGATCAAACAAAGTTTTGAGGAATTTGGTATCTCGTTCGATATCTATCACCGTACATCATCAGTTATACACCACGATCTTTCGCAGGAGTTTTTTTTAAACCTGTATGAGAAGGACGAATTTATAGAGAAATACTCCGACCAATATTTTGACGAGGATTTCCAGCAATTTTTGGCCGATCGCTACATTACGGGCACCTGCCCAAATTGCGGTTACGGGAGCGCCTATGGCGACCAATGCGAAAACTGCGGTACTTCGCTTAACCCTACCGACCTGATCAACCCGATATCAACCCTGAGCGGCAAACCGCCGGTTTTAAAACCAACCAAACATTGGTATTTACCATTAGATAAATATCAGCCCTGGCTGGAGAAATGGATCGATACCAAAGAGGGCGAATGGAAGGTGAACGTGTTTGGTCAGTGCAAATCATGGCTGAAATCGGGTTTGCAGCCGCGCTCGATGACCCGCGACCTGGATTGGGGCATCGATGTTCCGCTGGAAGAAGCCAAAGGCAAAAAATTGTACGTTTGGATGGATGCGCCGATTGGCTATATCTCTGCCACCAAACAATGGGCCATCGATCATCATAAAGACTGGAAGCTGTACTGGAAAAAGCAGGAAAAAGAAGAGGATAACGCCTGCCTTATCCATTTTATCGGCAAGGATAATATCGTGTTTCACTGTATCATTTTCCCGGCGATACTGCACGCACATGGCGAATACGTGCTGCCGCAGAACGTACCGGCAAATGAATTTTTGAACCTGGAGGGCGACAAGCTATCCACCTCGCGCAACCATGCCGTTTGGCTGCACGAATACTTGGAAGAATTTCCGGGTAAACAAGACGAATTGCGATATGTGCTCACCTCCATCATGCCCGAAACCAGCGACAGTGAATTCACCTGGAAAGATTACCAGGCAAGGGTGAATAACGAACTGGTAGCCATTTTAGGCAACTTTGTGAACCGGGTAATGATACTGATGCACAAGTTTTATGATGGCAAAGTAGAAAGCGAAAATGGCGCCATAGCGTTGAATGATGGCAGCATCAATGCCGATTTAGGTAGATTTTACGACGAGTTGGAACGCAGCCTGGAAACGTACAAGTTTCGCCAGGGATTGCAGACGGCAATGGAAATTGCCCGTTTGGGTAACCGCTACCTCACCGAAAAAGAACCCTGGAAAACCATCAAAACCAACCCGGACGATGCTAAACTGGCGCTGCACACCTGTTTGGTGCTGATCGGTCACCTGGCAGCATGCCTGCAGCCATTTTTGCCGGCCACATCACAGAAAATATTAAACATGCTCAACTGGCCGACTGAACAAATTGGCTTTGGGGATGACGTTATTTTCGTGAACGGGCACCAATTAAACCCGGCTTCTTTGCTATTTGAAAAGGTAGAAGATGAGGCTATTGACAAACAGATCGAAAAACTGCGCTTAAAAAAGGAAGCTGCTGCCGGTCCGCCAACGGGTATGGAAATGATCCCCGCCAAAGCCAATATCAATTACGAGGCATTTGCCGAAATGGACATACGCATAGGCACCATACTGGCTGCCGAAAAGGTGGCCAAAACTAAAAAATTGGTCAAACTAACCATTGATACCGGCATTGACGAGCGAACCGTGGTATCAGGTATTGCAGAACATTACGAGCCGGAGGCGATCATCGGCAAAAAAGTAAGTATCCTGGTAAACCTGGAGCCACGCGAAATAAAAGGCATCGTATCGCAGGGCATGATCCTGATGGCCGAGGACGGAGAAGGTAAATTAACCTTTGTTTCCCCGGATGACGATCTGCATAATGGTTCTGTTGTACGATAATATGCAGATGTGCGAATTTCAAATGTGCAGATGATAGAATGGCGTGCAAATGGGTTTGATGAACTCACTGATAATTTGCACATTTGCACATAATTTCAGATAAAGATGTTCAGGCTCGGTTAAATCCGAAATCGAACATCCGAAATTCGAAATCAAAACGGTCCCGTAGTTCAACGGATAGAATAGAAGTTTCCTAAACTTTAGATATGAGTTCGATTCTCGTCGGGACCACTAAAAACGCAGCTCTTAACTATAAGAATTGCGTTTTTTGCGTTAAGGGGGAAATTATAGGGGACACATTATTGCTTTGTTTCAGCGATTTTTGAGTTAATTTGATTCAGGTTGAGTAATAGTACGGCCATTGGATTTATTCAAACTGAAGAGGGAAAAGCTGTGCCACTTGTTGGAGGTGGCTATGATTATAATTATTATCTAGGAGACAATCTCGGAAATACCAGAGTAACCTTTGGCACAAAATGGGGATATGCTAAGTCCTATCAGACAGACGACTATTATCCATTTGGGATGGAAATTTTACAGTACGTAAATGGCACAAAAAATGAATACCTTTTCAATAAAAAAGAACTTCAGGAGGAATTTACAGAATACGATTATGGGGCGAGGTTCTATGATCCAATTATTGCAAGGTGGGTCTCAATTGATCCTAAAGCTGAAAAAAACGCCAGTTTCTCGCCCTACAATTATTGTGCAAATAATCCAATAATTAATATAGATCCCGATGGAAGACAATGGGTATGGAATAGAATAACAAAGCGTGTAAGATGGCTTAACAATGTCAATTCAGCAAAACAAATAACAAAAGAAAATGGAGGAGATCCTATTAATGACGTATTCATTGGAATAAATTTCTTGTATACAGGCAGTAATCACGTGCGTGCTTTATTAGGCGATAATAACCAGGCATTTGTTGGGGAATATTTGTATATGAATCCCCTTTTTATAAACTTTATTTCCGAGCCAGATGACTATTTGCCAATGGCTAACGCTGATGAAAATGGCAATCCAGTAGGATATATTAAACCTAAAACTAAACACAAACCCAAAAGAATTGATTCAAAAACACTTTGGGGAATAGGCACAGCTACTGATATTTATGGTTTACAATTACTTATGAATGGAGAAGAAATTCCTAAAGGTTTAGGACCCGTTGGTATTATTGTCGGCGGAGTTCCTGCAATTATTAATATCATGAATGGGGTAGGAAATGATGACGATATCGCTGCAGTTGGCTTGTCAGTAATAAGTACTATTTCGTTGCTCAGTCCGCCAACCGCTGCTTTAGACTGGATACTAACGGCAGGATCTGTTGTAAACGATATCAATACCGCCCCGGCATTGACACCACCTGCAACACCACCTGCAACACCACCTGCCCCGTCAGGCGGATAAACCTAAGACCAACTATTTAATAATTATCCCAATGAAAAAAATAAAGTATAATACAAATAACATTTTGGATATCTCAATGATAGGGACTGATTTCGTTATACGGATATTTTGTTTCTTATTTCTCTTCCTTTGTTGCTTTATATAATTTACCTGATCGTATTCCCTACACAGCAGCAGGCTATTCACACATATAGAGTTAACAACTGTATTTGGGCCCTTTTTTTCCTAGCATTTAATATAGCCTGTTTTTTGCCACTTTACTATACGCCATTTTGGGTAATCATAGATGATGATGCGAAAACTTTGCAGATAAAGTATTTAATGGTTAAGCCCTTAACTGTGGGGTTAAAAAACATAACTGCCTATAGCAACACAACATTACGAACCAGAGGTGGCGCAATGTATGGAATATATGTTTACCTGTCCAATGGCGCAAAAATATTATTTAACGATATGAATGTTGATAATTATAACCTTATTGAGATATTTCTTAGCCAACAAAATGTCAAAAACTTGGGTGAGGAATAGCGATTGAACCGCTAGGTATTTCAATTTAAATGGGTACTATATTAATTAAAGTTTTTACCTAAATAATTTGTTGTGAAGTTTATTAAGTTCAAGAATATCATGAAATAGTTTGGCCGAAAATTTTTTATTTAAACTTAAGGACATTTAAGCATTTATTAAAAGAAGACTAATGATGAATTATTTTATTTCAAATTCAGTTTTTACAATTTTTTTAAAGTTGAACCCTGGTGGAATAGTAAATTCTGAAGCATCAATTTCTTTAGCTTCAATTTTAGTAGCTACATAAATATCTTGAAAGTGAGATGTAGTGCTAGTTACAAATCTAGATCCAAGGACGATATTTCCATCAAAAAAAAGCAATCCACCCATAAATATGTTTTTATTGATTTGTGGGGGTAAATGATAAGACAAATCTGGCGATTTATCAAGATATATATAGCCATAATTTGAAAACCCTTTTTTATTACTCAAACGTACACCGACCGTTTTATAACCTACTATGATTTTTTTGTCATTAGTATACATGGAGTAATTTAACCCCCAAGGAGAATATGTGTGTACGATAGTGGTAGCTTTTCCCTTCCACATTTCACTGTAAGTTTTTTCACTCATATCTACAAAGATTTCTTTAAGAGAATCAATCAATATCAACCGCTCCTGGACTATAATCCCCTCTTTACTTA